>Ga0209503_10000626_pt1 | contig 20441 bp, 11 predicted proteins | sample SouAtlMetagenome_2_FD_187448 | JGI IMG/M metagenome (GOLD analysis project Ga0209503, IMG submission 187448) | Marine eukaryotic phytoplankton communities from Atlantic Ocean - South Atlantic ANT15 Metagenome (SPAdes) (version 2) | ecosystem: Environmental > Aquatic > Marine > Oceanic | place... | reverse complement strand
CGCTTGACACCCAATTTTAAAACCCCTAGCCTAAAAACCCGTACTCTAGTTTTGTATTAATTACCACGCCTCGTCGCGCTAATTCCAAAACCTAGAAAAACCCGCGCAACCAACGTGCGGGTTCCCGGGTTATGGTCCCCTTAGCCACCAACACATCGCGAATCGCCGATTCACCATGGCAGAAAAAAAACGCACTTTTGACGATGCCTTTGATATGTTCCGCAATATACATAATAACCTTGTTGGCGTGCGAGCTAAGGGACATCTAAAGGCTGTTAAAAAGATATTTCAGAATCTTCAGGAAGAGAACAAGAAGCTTAAGGAACAGGTTACCGCTTCGGCTGGACAGGCTTGCGCAATCCAACCCCACGACCCAAGACACATGGTCAATCTTTTACAAGTAATTGAAGAAGTAATTCCCACTGTTGATTTTGACAAACTAGCAGCCCACAAAATCTACGAATTTAATACATTAGACGCGGGTCAACAACTTATGATTTACATCCCACAACTGCTCAAGAGCATTGATCCAGATAAAGAATATGAATTCTGCTCGATTTGGTTTAACCATAAGTCTATCCAAAATGTGCCCCTTGATTTCAATGCAAAAGTTAGACAAGCATTATACAAAGAATTTAAAGAACACACGGCGGACAAAAAAAACGCGATCATCATTACTTGCGGAAGCGTCAAAGACAGTGGACTTTATATTAAAATCAACGAGACAACCAAGTTTCTTAATACCTACTACAAACCCCACTACTTTGATGGACAGAACCCTCACTGGTTTAAAGATTGGAAGTCTGATAGGAATGGCGACCGCATCTCGCTTGTATTTTATACGCGTGGAAAGAAATGTATTGATGCGCCGTCTTTCATACCACTCGCCTCGCGGCCGATGAGCGTCAGCGCGAGCGAGAGAGGTAGTATGACGGTCCAGTCCCAGGCGTATATAATGGATTCGCGCGGCCCATTATATTCGCGCGGCAGTGAAGAAGACTGCTTCCTGAACGATCATCCCGCGGCCCATTATATTCGCGCGGCAGTGAAGAAGACTGCTTCCTGAACGATCGTCGCAATGCCTAGCCCTAGCCTAAAAACCCGTACTCTAGTTTTGTATTAATTAAGACGCCTCGTCGCGCTAATTCCAAAATCTAGAAAAACCCGCGCAACCAACGTGCGGGTTCCCGGGTTGGGGTCCTCTCAGCCACCAACACATCACGAATCGCCGATTCACCATGGCAGAAAAAAAACGCACTTTTGAAGATGCCTTTGATATGTTCCGTGATATACATAATGAAAAGCTAAATGTTAAAGACAAGAGGGCCAGGGCTCTTGAAAAGAGGATTAAGAGGCTTCAGGAAGAGAACAAGAAGCTTAAGGAACAGGCTTGTAACGACGAGATTCTTCTCGGCCAGCGACAGGAAGAGAACAAGAAGCTTAAGGAACAGGCTTGTAACGACGCAATCCAACCCCACGATCCAAGACACATGGTCAATCTTATACAAGTAATTGAAGAAGTAATTCGCAACGTTGATTTTGACGCCCTAAAACTCTCTTGGAATCCAAAAACAACACATAGAAAAAAAGATCGCTGCGACAATGGTGCTGGGGCGGTTGTGACTCTTGGACTGACTTATAATAAAAAGCTTTCCCAATTTAGTACATTAGACGCGGGTCAACAACTTATGATTTACCTTCCAGAACTGCTCAAGAGCATTGATCCAGGTCAAGAATATAAATCCTGCTCGATTTCGTTTAATGCAAAATTTAAAGAACACACGGACAAAAAAAACGCGAAGAAATCCATGATGATTACTTGCGGAAGCGTCAAAGACAGTGGACTTTATATTAAAATAAACGGGACAACCAAGTTTCTTAATACCTATTACAAGCCCCACTACTTTGATGGACAGAACCCTCACTGGTCTAAAGATTGGCAATCTGATGACAATAGGGACCGCATCTCGCTTGTATTTTATACGCGTGGAAAGAAACAAGATAGTCAAGACAGTAGTGAAGACAGTAGTGAAGTTAGTAGTGAAGTTAGTAGTGAAGACAGTAGTAAAGACAGTAGTGAAGACGAAGACAGTGAAGACGAAGTCGGATACAAAGCCGACAGTTTTTATATAGGACAAGAAGTTTGGATCCGGGATAATACACACCCTAAAGGCTGGGAAACAGGAAAAGTAGATAATTTAGACCCAATTCGGGTCACTAGGACGTGGGGCTATAAGGTCTATAAACCAAAGTCGTGGGACCAAGTCCGGTCAAAAGAAAAACCTGATAGTGAAGAAGACAGTAGTGAAGAAGACAGTAAAGACAGTAGTGAAGACAAAGACAGTAGTGAAGACAAAGACAATTTTCCGTTAATTATGGACCAAGAAGTGCTTTATTGTCACAATCGACGTTACCTCAAACACATGGAAACAAAACTTGGCATTACTACCGACGATGAAAACAAAGTTTACCAAGGACATGTAGACAAGTTATATCCTCTTTGTATTTCTGTATCTGGGCCTTTTGGACAGACATTAAATGCGCTAGGCTTCAAAAATTTGTCTTGCTGTGAAGATAATAGCGTCGCCCCGCGCGTAGTGAACGGCAAGGAAATCCTCTCGCTACCTGATTCCGAACAACATAAGATGATTAGACAATGGTATGAAGAAAACATCTTGTCGAGAACGTCTTCCAGGGCTGTAAATGACCCAGACGCAGCTACAGTCTGGGGTAAGACCCGAACGAGGAACTAACACAGAATGACCCACCCCACCCCAGCCTAAAAACCCGTACTTTATTTTTTTTTAATTACCACGCGTCGTCGCGCTAATTCCAAATAAGAGAAAAACCCGCGCAACCAACGTGCGGGTTCCTGGGTTGGGGCCGTCTCAGCCACCAACACATCACGAATCGCCGATTCACCATGGTGGCCAGTTCTCGCTCAAATGAACAAGTTATGGACACGATAAAGTCAAAAATAACAAATTTGTTCGAGTTAAAAAATAAGGAAATTAATCAATTGAAATCTGATCATTTTATTCAAGACGATTCAGATTCAGACGACGAGGATGAATTTTATATAGGACAAAAAGTTCGGATGCGGGATAATGACCTGCAGTCGTGGTCCCGAGGATATGTGAAAGAGTTAAATCCACTTAGGGTCAGTTTCTTGGGCGATCCATATTCAGAAGACGGATATTCGTGGGACCAAGTCCGGTTGCAGTTGCCTAAAGACGACTTAGAGGGAATACATGACTATCTTCGCCTAATTGGTAGACGGTTTGAACAAAAAGAGCGAGAAGTTAATTGTTTAAGACAAGAAGTTCATCGTTTAAAACAAAAAGTCCAAGCTAATATTGACCTCGCTGAAGAACAGGGTATTAATGCAATGTTCCTTCAATCGCAGAAAATGATTCTTCAAGAATTGGTTACGAACGCCGCGAATCATTTAATTACGGCAAAGGTCCCTACGCACGAATGCGCGGATGACAAGACGCCTTTTTATTATATGCTTGAATCCCACAGGATGGACAGTAAACAGACAGTACCTTGGAACCAAACAAAAAATCAACCCATGACTTTGGTTGAGGGAATTGAGTTTATTAGAAACAATCGCCCCCTCAAAAGACACCGCCGTACGTAAGCTGACCGGTCCCCTCGCCCACCCCTACCCCTAGCCCAAGCCTAAAAAACCCGTAGTATGCTTCTTGCAATTACCACACCTCGTCGCGCTAATCGCCACGCTCAGATAAACCCGCGTAAAAAACGTGCGGGTTCCTGGGTTGGGGCCGTCTCAGCCACCAACACATCCCCCTATCGCCAAACGCCCAAAAGCACCCCGAACAAGCAACATGACCAGCTACTACGAGTCGATGACCACAAGTTTAGTACGGGATTTTAGCACTTCAACAGCGCCAATGTCAAAATTTGAACAGCTCAAGACACCCGAAATAAAGCTTGTCAAGAATTATATGAAACGCGAATTTAGTTTAAAACACCCCCATGCTAACTGGCCAAGAAACGACGAAGATAAGCATTCCAAGTTGATGCAATCGTATCCAGTTTGGTGCAAATTCATATCTAATTTTTCCCAATATGATATAATAAGCATAGTAGAGCTTACAAGCGATTATGCGCAAAAACCTTCTGAAGAAGATAATCTTATATTCAGAAATAACAACTGTAGATATTTATTTGACCATAAAAATTGCAAAAAATGTTTAGTATTAGATTCGCCAGAATTGCAAAGCTGTCGACACTTTGCAAAGACCGGAATTTCATGTGTAGTAGTTGAGCACAAACTAAGTTCCTATATACAGATGGTGCTAACGCGAGAAAAAATTTCGTGGCATGCGCCAGATAATAAGGCTTGGGTGAAACCTAAATTAGTGTACGGGGACGTTTTTGCCAAAATAAAGAAAGAACTTTTTTCTACCCAAGAATACCCTAAAATTGACTGCTGCTACTTGGATTGTCAATGTGGTATAGCAACCGTGGACAACTACTACGGCGATTACCTGTATGAATACATTACAAACTTAGATGCTTTTGCTATGACATTTTGCTGCTCTCGCAACTGTTTGGACAAGAAAGCAACGTGTGATGTTTTTTCTAGAAACGTAGCCAGTTTTTTCAATTCCAAGGATAAAACTGTAATATCATACAACCCTTCTATTTACAAAAATCTTAACACGTGTCCGATTCCACAATTTTATGAGACTTTTGGACAAGGCGTCAAAATGATCACTTTTTTTGGCCCTGATTTGATGATGAAAGAAGGGAACACATTACCGAAAATGATCACTTTTTTTGGCCCTGATTCATCAAAAGAAGGGAACACATTACCGACCCCCCCGAAGGAAGGCCTCACCCCAGATTTGGATCTCGAGCCCTGGAAGGCCGACGGCTGGGACGCGTTATGTTTGGCGTGTGGCGATGGGGGGGATTTGGCCTGCTGCGACGGTTGTCCTGCTGTTATTCATCCGCGGTGTGCTGGACTGTCAAAAATGCCCGACGAGGACGAGCCATTTTTTTGCAGAATTTGTGCCGCACGCGAAATTCCGGCAATCAAAAAATTATCTAGTAATCTTACTAGTGGTTCTTATTATCAATCACCAAAAAAAAGCCGCAAGAGGTTGAGACCGAAACGCGAGGACATTGAAGAAGATATTAGGAATAAAGCTTCTTTTAGAATGAGTTCTTTCGCAGAAAAGCAAGCGATGTTAAAGCGTTTTAGAAAAGACAACAAAAAAGCTCACATTTGCGAATGTTGCGGCAATGTCAATGCCAAAAAGATAAAGTTTCGAGACGGCAAAGGCCCAGTTGAAAAGAAAAAATACTGCACGGGATGTTTTGAAGATCAATTTCCTAATGCACTTTCAATTGACATGGTTACACCCGGTGCACAAGTTCTTGCTTTGCGAGGTCGTTTGGGATATAAACCAGCGGTAGTCATCCCTGGATTCAGCGGACTATATATGCAGTTCCACGTTCGATTTACAGATGGCGATTCACAACTCAAAAACTTTAACCAGTTGTCAAAGTTCAACCAATCCCACCCCTAGCCTAAAAACCCGTACTTTATTTTTTTTAAATTACCACGCCTCGTCGCGCTAATTCCAAAATCGAGAAAAACCCGCACAAAAAACGTGCGGGTTCCTGGGTTGGGGTGCCCTCAGCCACCAACACATCGCAAAAGGGTATATCAAAAATTTGAAAAAAATGAGTTCGTTATCTGGCGGCGCCATGACCGAGGAACGAGCGGAAGAAATAGCTGAAGCGATGCCCTACGACGTGCTAAGGACTTATGTTCTTCCCGCCGTAAGATGTCCGTTGACAGACAACCTCATTCGCAAAGCCGTCCAATTTTACTTATCAGCTGATCCAAGACTAAAAAATAGCGTAATTCAGAGATTTGGTGAAATTGAAAACTGGGACGTGTCTCGTGTAACTAGTATGCAAGATTTGTTTTTCTTGGATCCCTACTCTAGGTCCACGAAGCCAAAATTTGGCTGCTGGATCAGTCCTACTCTTCACGACGGCTTTATATGTGGGCCAGCGGACGAGCTTTTCGACCGCACCCTTGAAAATTTTCGCAGCTTCAACCAGCCGCTCAACAATTGGAACGTTTCAAATGTGACGAATATGTCAGGGATGTTTAGACACGCAACATCTTTCAATCAGCCGCTCAACAATTGGAACGTGTCAAAAGTGTCGAATATGCACGTGATGTTTTTAGACGCAACATCCTTCAACCAGCCCCTCGACGAATTGGACGTGTCCAAAGTGACGGATATGGAAGGTATGTTTCATGGCGCGCGATCGTTCAACCAGCCGCTCAATAACTGGGACGTGGCCAAAGTGACGAATATAAGATCTCTGTTTAGTAAAGCAACATCCTTCAATCAGCCGCTCAACAATTGGAACGTGTCAAAAGTGACGGATATGGATTTTATGTTTTCGGGCGCAACTTCCTTTAACCAGCCGCTCAACGATTGGAACGTGGCAAACGTGACGAGTATGTGTTTTATGTATGAGGGCGCAACTTCCTTTAATCACCCGCTAAACGATTGGAACGTGTCCAAAGTGACGCTTATGAGAGACATGTTTAAAGGCGCAAGATCGTTCAACCAGCCGCTCAACAACTGGGACGTGTCCAAAGTGAGGTGTATGGAAGATATGTTTCATGGCGCAACGTCCTTGAATCAGTCTCTTAACGATTGGAACGTTTCAAATGTGAAGAATATGGGTGGTATGTTTAACGACGCAGAAGCCTTCAACCAGCCGCTCAACAATTGGAACGTGTCCAACGTCAAGAATATGTTTTTTATGTTTTGTAACGCAAGATCCTTCCACCAGCCGCTCAACAATTGGGACGTGTCGAAAGTGGATACTATGAGCTTTATGTTTTATCTAGCAAGATCTTTCAACCAGCCGCTTAACAATTGGGACGTGTCCAAAGTGATTCATATGAAAGGTATGTTTCAAGACGCAATTTCTTTCAACCAGCCGCTCAACGATTGGAACGTGGCAAACGTGATGAGTATGGAAGAAATGTTTCGGCACGCAACATCTTTCAACCAGCCGCTCAACAACTGGGACGTGTCGAAAGTGAAATATATGCAATATATGTTTTATGCCGCAAGATCTTTCAACCAGCCTCTCGACAATTGGAACTTGCTTCATCGTGCAATCTCATTGAACCAGTCAATTAAGAGGCATTCCATGGAAATCGATGACAGTGAGTCAGACTCTGATTTTTGAAGAAATCAATCCACACCCCACCCCCAACCTAAAAACCCGTACTTTATTTTTTTTGAATTACCACGCCTAGTCGCGCTAATTCCAAAATCTAGAAAAACCCGCGCAACCAAAGTGCGGGTTCCCGGGTTGGGGTCCTTTGAGCTACCAACACATCGCAAAAGGGTTATATCAAAAATTTGAAAAAAATGAGTTCGTTATCTGGTGGCGACATGACTGAGGAACATGCGAAAGAAATAGCTGAAGCGATGCCCTACGACGTGCTGAGGACTTATGTACTTCCTGCCGTAAGATGTCCGTTGACAGACAACCTCATTCGCAAAGCCGTCCAATTTTACTTCTCAGCTGATCCAAGACTAAAAAATAGCGTTCTTCAGAGATTTGGCGAAATTAAAAACTGGGACGTGTCTCGTGTCACGAATATGTCACGTATGTTTATGGGCGCAAGGTCTTTTAACCAGCCGCTCAACGATTGGGACGTGTCCAACGTAAAAAATATGAATCATATGTTTAGTGGTGCAACATCTTTTAATCAGCCCCTCGACGAATGGGACGTGTCCAAAGTGACGGATATGGCTTATATGTTTGAAAAGGCAACCCCCTTCAACCAGCCTCTTAACAATTGGGACGTATCCAACGTGACGAATATGTTTTGTATGTTTGATGACGCAAGGTCTTTCAACCAGCCGCTTGACGACTGGGTTGTGTCCAATGTGACGAATATGGGTGGGATGTTTGCTAACGCAAGGTCCTTCAACCAGCCGCTCAACAAGTGGAACGTGTCCAACGACGTGACGAATATGGCTGCTATGTTTCTTGACGCAAGATCCTTCAACCAGCCTCTTAACAATTGGGACGTGTCTCGTGTAATAGATATGAATCATATGTTTAGTGGTGCAACATCTTTTAATCAGCCCCTCGACGAATGGGACGTGTCCAAAGTGACGGATATGGCTTATATGTTTGAAAAGGCAACCCCCTTCAACCAGCCTCTTAACAATTGGAACATGTCCCATGTAACGGATATGGCATTCATGTTTGCACGCGCAAGCTCGTTCAACCAGCCGCTTAACAACTGGGACGTGTCCAAAGTGCTTAATATGAGATATATGTTTAAAAAAGCAACATCTTTCAACCAGCCGCTAAATAACTGGAACGGGAAACTGTCAAATGTGACGGATATGGGTGGTATGTTTGTATACGCAGAAGCCTTCAACCAACCGCTCAACGATTGGAACGTGTCCAATGTGATGTATATGCATAATATGTTTATGGGCGCAATATCCTTCAACCAGCCGCTCGATAATTGGAACGTGTCCAAAGTGACTAATATGGGCTTTATGTTTTATGGCGCAACATCTTTCAACCAGCCGCTTGACGATTGGGACGTATCAAATGTGACAGATATGGGTATGTTTTGGATGTTTGCGTGCGCAACATCTTTCAACCAGCCCCTTAAGAATTGGGACGTGCAGAAAGTGACGAGGTCGACTCGTGAATGTGACGAATACGACGCATCGACGGGATATGTTAAAATTCTACACGCTGAAGCTGACATTCACAATACTTATAGTAGCGATAGCGATTATGATAGCGACGACGCATATGGCTGGGATGCAGAAAGTAGCACGACGAGTGACCCACCCCCAATTTAAAAACCCGTACTTTATTTTTTTTAAATTACCACGCCTCGTCGCGCTAATTCCAAAATCTAGAAAAACCCGCGCAACCAACGTGCGGGTTCCTGGGTTAGGGTCCTTTCAGCTACCAACACATCGCAAAAGGGTTATATGAAAAATTTGAAAAAAATGAGTTCGTTATCTGGTGGCACCATGACCGAGGAACGAGCAGAAGAAATAGCTGAAGCGATGCCCTACGACGTGCTAAGGACTTATGTTCTTCCCGCCGTAAGATGTCCGTTGACAGACAACCTCATTCGCAAAGCCGTCCAATTTTACTTATCAGCTGATCTAAGATTGAAAAATAGCGTAATTCAGAGATTTGGCGAAATTGAAAACTGGGACGTGTCTCGTGTAACTAGTATGCAAGATTTGTTTTTCTTGGATCCCTACTGTAAGTTCAGAGAGCCGAAATTTGGATCCTACCTTCTTCACGACCAGCCAGCGGCGGACTTCGACCGCACCCTTAAAAATTTTCGCACCTTTAACCAGCCGCTCAACAATTGGGACGTGTCGAAAGTGACGAATATGTCAGGGATGTTTAGTGGCGCAAAATCTTTCAATCAGCCGCTCAACAATTGGAACGTCTCGAATGTTGGGGATATGGCTCGTATGTTTTTAGACGCAACATCCTTCAATCAGCCGCTCAACAATTGGAACGTGTCTAAAGTGACGAATATGGAAGGTATGTTCCAAAAGGCAGAATCGTTTAACCAGCCGCTCAATAACTGGGACGTGGCCGAAGTGACGAACATAAGATCTCTGTTTTGTAACGCAAGATCCTTCAATCAGTCGCTCAACAATTGGGACGTGTCGAAAGTGGATACTATGGATTTTATGTTTCATCTAGCAAGGTCTTTCAACCAGCCGCTCAACGATTGGAACGTGGCAAACGTGACGAGTATTTATTTTATGTTTGAGAGCGCAACATCGTTCAACCAGCCGCTCAACAATTGGAACGTGTCTAAAGTGACGGATATGGAAGGTACGTTTAAAGGCGCAAGATCGTTCAACCAGCCGCTCAACAACTGGGACGTGTCCAAAGTGAGGTTTATGCAAGAAATGTTTTATTACGCAGAATCCTTTAACCAGTCGCTCAACGATTGGAACGTTTCAAATGTGAAGAATATGGACGGAATGTTTAACAGCGCACGATCCTTCAACCAGCCGCTTAACAATTGGAACGTGTCCAATGTCAAGAATATGTTTTTTATGTTTTGTAGCGCAAGATCCTTCAACCAGCCGCTCAACAATTGGGACGTGTCCAAAGTGGATACTATGAGCCAAATGTTTTATCTAGCAAGCTCTTTCAACCAGCCCATTCAGAATTGGGACGTTTCAAACGTGACGGATATGCAAGAAATGTTTCGGGACGCAACATCTTTCAACCAGCCGCTCAACGATTGGAACGTGGCAAACGTGACGGATATGCAAGAAATGTTTCGGCACGCAAGATCCTTCAATCAGCCGCTCAACAACTGGGACGTGTCTAAAGTGAGATATATGCAATCTATGTTTTATTGCGCAAGATCTTTCAACCAGCCTCTCGACAATTGGAACTTGCTTCATCGTGCAATCTCTTTGAACCAGTCAATTAAGAGGCATGATGACATGGATTTCCATGATGACAGTGAGTCAGACTCTGTTAGGTCCGAGTCAGACTCTGATTTTTGAAATCAATCCACACCCCACCCCAGTCTAAAAACCCGTACTTTACTTTTTTTCAATTGCCACGCGTCGTCGCGCTAATTCCAAAATCTAGAAAAACCCGCGCAACCAACGTGCGGGTTCCCGGGTTGGGGTCCTCAGCTACCAACACATCGCAAAAAGTGACGGTTTAAAAACCCGTACCATTTTTTGGACGTTTTAACACGCCTCGTCGTGCTAATTCCAAAATCGAGCAAAACCCGCGCAACCAACGTGCGGGTTCCTGGGTTGGGGTCCTCTCAGCCACCAACACATCACTCTATCGCCAAAAAGCAAGAAGTCAAAAAAAATGTCGAAGGTCATGGCCGGCAGAATTGCGAATACGCCAGAATTTGAAGCAGCCCTCAAAAGAAAGCAGGGTAATCTTGTTGATCCAGACGAAACTCAGTTAGAGCCGAAAAAGCCCAAAACAGACGTTGATCCAGACGAAACTCAGTTAGAGCCGAAAAAGCCCAAAACAGACGAATTATCGTCTGACGATGAAGATGATGATCCTGTTGAAGAACTATCTGAATTAGATCAGAAATTGAATGCGTTGGCACACAAGTTGAATGCGGTCATCTCGCCCGATTACCAAATTGATCATCAGCAATTGATCAGTCTTTTGCATTTCAAGTACTTTACCATGCCAGTAAATGACAAAGACGGCAAAACGAATGTACATCTTACTAAATCTAAACTGTATATGTTTTCGAAGACGTATTTTGACTTGATGACGCCGGCCTGGAAAACGCCTCTTAACGATCATCCTCGTTATGAAGAAGTTGTTAAGCTGTGCACCAAAAAGAATTTTTCGGGCAGAAAGTCCAAGTTTCAGGCTGTGAAAGACTGGTTGTCTATTCAGCCACTCAAGATTGATGAACGAGGGCAAGTGCCACAAGACATACAAAACCTGATTGGTGAAGCTTTATTTAAGAAGAAGACACATTCTTTTACTAGTCAGCTAGCTCTGCAAGTAGCGCAATGGCTCATGTGTCCTACGATGGATGAACAAGGGCAAATGCCAGAAAACATAAAAAACCTGATTGTCGAAGCTTGTTTCAAGAAGAAGAAGACAGAGAAGCCCACATCCAACCCGTCGTCGCCGTTACGTGTTGCTCATGCTGCTAAGTAAGGCTGCTGAACAACACTCAACACCCACCCAACATACCGCCGAGCGGACTTGCACCACCCCCATGCCTGCCTGCCCACAGAGCGAGTTTCCCCATGCTTGCGCGCGCCCCCCATGCTTGTAAAAAAAATTTTAAAAATTATTTTGGGGCGCGGCCGGGGCGCGGCGCCGGGGGCGCGCGGCACTTTTTCCGCGCGCCGCTCTGGCCAATTCCCAATATCGTCAAAACCCGCACAAAAACGTGCGGGTTACCGGGTGGGGCCGGTGCTGAGGCCCAACACATCACACGGCACGGCACGCACGGCAAAAAGCAACACGTCAAAAAGTTTTAAGTTTGTGCGACGACGGAGAAAAATATATTCTTTTTTTCCTCCCAGCGGATTTTTTGTTGCATCCAACACATCTATCATCTAAGCGCCAAAAAAAATGCCTACTCAAACAATTATTACAAAGCTGACAAAACGGCTTGGCCGCGATCCTACTGCTGACGAAATTGCCAAAGCCAAAAAGAAGGCGAAGAAAGAAAAAAAACGAATGGAACCTGAAGATTTTGAAAAGAAGTTTTTGGCCCTTGAAGAAACTAGGAAACGCATTCTTAAGCCGCCTGACGTGTATCTTGGACCAACCATAGAAAAAATGCAAAAAAAATCTGGAAACAAATATACAGAAAAAACTATATGGCAGCAAAAATGTCGAGCTTTTCTTCGTCTAAATGTCACGTCATTTATAAGGCAACATTTTGACGAGTTAGAAGTTTTAGCTTCTTCTGGAACGTCGCGACAACGTCACATTCATGATACATTTATGATTGATGCGTTTTTTGGAAAACAATTTCCAACTAGGCTTCCAATTTCCAAGCTAACGACAATTTTGGAAAAGTGTTTGAGACAGCAACTTGCGTACCCACACGCACAGCTCATTCACCGACGATTTTATGGCGGAATTGGTGGGTATAGACATCGCAGAGAGGTCAAATGTGCAATCATTACTTACGTATCATCCAAACTCTGGTTACATGAAGGAAACGACTTACGGATTGTTGGTCCTCTTGCAACTAAATTTTACAAATGTTATAACGAATGGAAAGAGATAGATCGATCGCCGACCACATTGTTTAAACAGTACGTCAAAAATTGCGAACAGTTACAACAAAATTACACGAAGGAAATCGCAAGTCTTGATGAAAAAATACTGAAATTAAAGAATAAATTTGTGAAGCAATTCAAGACTGGCGACATCATTTCTTTTGTTGAAAAGAAGTTAAAACGCTACGCAATCATTGAGCGAACGCAGGATACCTCAGTAATAATTTTGTACTATTTGAAAACTTGCGACGATGATACATTTCCATATACTTTTGAGACAATCAATAAATCCTTTCTTTCAGTTTTTGGCAAATGGGAATCTGGTTACTTGACGCGAATTTTTGACAAGAATAACAGTGTACAAAAAAAACAGATTGCAGAGCGCCAGTGGTCACATGATTTTGACTGGGATTGCGTTATTCCCAACGACATTGAATTTCAACGCAACGATTCCCTTGCACACGTTAAAGCGTCCGAACTTCCTCATTTCTCACCGCAAGGCTTTATTTGTGAAAGTAAACTTAGTGACTTGGTCAAAAAGCATCGCGCCTTTCTCGCTGTTACATCCTCAAATTGTGATATTTTGAAAGTACAAAATCCATTTTTTTTGTTTTTAAACGTGAGAAGGGTCGACAGTCTACCATCATTAAACACTGACGTTAATATTATTAACAAGTTAAAATTAATGCCACCCGAGATCATCAACGAAGTCGTCACGTATCATCATAATTATTTTGCTTGTTTGGATTATGACAACGATTACTACCGCGTCCACCCAGTTTTATCGACATTTCAGACTATGTATAACCAAAAGTTTGAGCCGACATACCCAGATGATCACACAAGTCCAGAGTGGCTTCTTCGGTCCTTTTTCTGTCCGGAATTGCGCCGTGTTGCATCTAGATGCGATTTGTTATATCTTGCCCATATGAAAGAAGGTTGCACTGATGCAGAATATAGTACTAAACTTTGCAATTTTTCGAACAGTGACGGCGTGAAAATTTATTTTCGGGGATCGATGCCAAGGCTGTTTTTTGATGACAATCGCTTACGCTCGGTAAGTGAAATGGCTTTCCAGTTCTTGCAAACCCTTTGCAAACATCACGTTAATTTTGTCTACAAAATCAATGGATGTGAATGCAAACGATCAGGTGTGCTGCAACGCATATTTTATGAGACGTCGTCGCTCACCGGTGATGCCGATGAACATCAATATAATTTAAGTTTGAAATTCCCCGAAGACTCTCTGATTTTCCATTTAGATCTATTTTCATTTGAGATACGCATTCCTCTTTTTGAAAAAGTTTGCGACAGTCCAAGCAAGGGTCCTGGTTGGGAATCTTTGATCACTGCTATAGATAATGTAATTCGTGCAGAACTTAAACAATTTTTTGACGTTGCCAAAAAGTTGTGCAATTTTTCTGTAAAAAAACAGAAAATGAGAGGCATTTTCCCCCCGGCAGCGCCGCCGAGCGACGAGACCGACAAAGACTTCGACAAGGCCGACGTCGAGACCCACGACAACAACCTTGATTGGTTCCAATGATTGGTTCGAACACTAAGGAAGACCCCCCCCCAACCTAAAAAAACCCGTACTTTATTTTTTTTTAATTACCACGCCTCGTCGCCCTAATTCCAAAATCTAGAAAAACCCGCGCAACCAACGTGCGGGTTCCCGGGTTGGGGTCCTTTGAGCTACCAACACATCGCAAAATAAAATGAGTTCGTTATCTGGTGGCGACATGACCGAGGAACGAGCGAAAGAAATAGCTGAAGCGATGCCCTACGACGTGCTGAGGACTTATGTACTTCCTGCCGTAAGATGTCCGTTGACAGACAACCTCATTCTCAAAGCCGTCCAATTTTACTTCTCAGCTGATCCAAGACTAAAAAATAGCGTTCTTCAAAGATTTGGCGAAATTGAAAATTGGGACGTTTCTCGCGTAACAGATATGGGTGGTTTGTTTCGTAATGCCTTCGTAAATACTTTTATTGATCCTAGACATTTCAACCCGCCGCTCAATAATTGGAACGTGTCAAATGTGAAGAATATGCAAAGTATGTTTAGTGGCGCAGGATGCTTCAACCAGCCGCTCGATAATTGGGACGTATCCAACGTAAAAAATATGAGTTATATGTTTCAGAACGCAACTTCCTTTAACCAGCCGCTTGACGATTGGGACGTATCAAATGTGACAGATATGGAAGAAATGTTTAGTGGCGCGGGATGCTTCAACCAGCCGCTTGACGATTGGGACGTATCAAATGTGACAGATATGAGTCGTATGTTTTTTATAGACGCCGCACGCTACCCGGACGGCACCTGGCGCGAGCTCGGCGACGTCCTCACTGGAAACGCCGCAAGCTCTTTCAACCAGCCGCTCAACAATTGGGACGTGTCCAAAGTGACAAAAATGGAAAGTATGTTTAGTGGCGCACAATCATTCAACCAGCCGCTCGATGATTGGGACGTGTCCAACGTAAAAAATATGAGTGGTATGTTTTATAACGCAAGCTCTTTCAACCAGCCGCTCAACAATTGGGACGTGTCCAAAGTGACGAAAATGGAAGAAATGTTTAGACTCGCAGAATCCTTCAACCAGCCGCTCACTGACTGGGACGTGGCCAATGTTTCGACCATGGAATGCATGTTTTACAGGGCAATATCATTCAACCAGCCGCTCAACAATTGGGACGTGTCCAAAGTGAGAATTATGCAAGAAATGTTTATGTACGCAAGATCCTTCAATCAGCCGCTCAACAATTGGGATGTGGCCAATGTTTCGACCATGGATTGCATGTTTTATAACGCGGAATCCTTCAACCAGTCGCTCAACAATTGGGACGTGTCCAAAGTGACGGATACAAGATGCATGTTTAAAGGCGCAATCTCATTCAACCAGCCGCTCAACAATTGGGACGTGTCCAAAGTGACGGATATGAGAATTATGTTTGCATACGCAAAATCTTTCAACCAGTCGCTTAACAACTGGGACGTGTCCAAAGTGACTCATATGCAATATATGTTTAGAAAAGCAACATCTTTTGACCAGCCGCTCAATAACTGGGACGTGGCTAAAGTGACGCATATGAAATTTATGTTTTCGGGCGCAACTTCCTTTAACCAGCCGCTCAACAACTGGGACGCGTCCAACGTAAAAAATATGAAAGGTATGTTTGTGGGTGCAACATCTTTCAACCAGCCTCTCAACAATTGGAACTTGTTTTATCGTGCAATCTCTTTGAACCAGCCCCTTAAGACATGGAACGTGCAGGATCTAGAAGATGAGGATGGCGATCATGATAGCGATTTTTATGGGACGGATGATAGCGATTATGATAGCGACAGGTCCGACGATTATTGGGAAACTTGAATCGCACGACGAGGCGTGGCGGGGTTGTAGGAAACCCACCCCAGCCTAAAAAACCCGTACTCTAGTTTTGGTTTATATATGAGGTATAGAAACCCGCACGTTTTAGTAAAACCCGCACCTAATACGGCCCTAATTAGCTTGCACCGTCATGCGAACTAAAAAAAAACATAAAACCCGTTCGCTAAAGTTCGGGTTTACTAGGGGGAGGTAGGTTAGAGCTACCAACACATCAAACTATCGCCAAAATGCACACCCCACCAACAACCCCCCAACCGCGATACGAAACAACACCACCGTCTAGCGCAAATAGTTTGCTTGGCGGTGGAATACCACCACCTTCGCCAGCAAGAAACGTACCGCCAATTCCAAATATTGCTAACGAACAAGCTGATGAAAACGAGGTCAAATTTTACGATGAAGTCAACAGCTACATCGCCGAAAATTTCTGTCTTTTTGCCTCTAACGTAGAAACTAGTGGTGAAAATATCATTAACAACGACATGGAATCCTTTATGCAACGACTTGAGATTAAGAATGATATATTGGATGCAGTTATTTTACAACAACCTTTTTATGTTCAATACGATAAATCACAGTATATTACATATTATGTGAAACGGTCTAACGATTACTGCAAAGAGGACATATGGAACTTTTTAAAATCAAGGTTGATGTACATGTTTGTTGAAAAATTGATTTGCGAAGGATCTCAAGGCTTTGATAAAAAATCTGAAAATGGATTGATCAATCTTGCTTTAAAAATTTTGCACAAAGACGATGTCAAAAAATGTCTTCTTATTGATTTTTGCTCAAACAAAAAAGTCAAATTAAATCAAGGCTCATTTCATTTGGTCAAAACACAAAAGCAAATAACTAATCTAAGTGAAGCTATTGAAAGTGAGAACGCTTATTGCATTTACAAAGAGATTTTAAAAATTATGCAAACTGCCGCGACAGATGAAGAGCATGCAGACTCAGACGACGACATTGGGATCATTGATGCTGCCTCAGTTTTACGTACCATAGCTGAACACGTACATCGTAACATCAGCGACGGTGCTGGAAAAAAAGAAAGCATTGGCGTCATAGCATTTGCTATGTTAATATTTCAGATATTCCTTTCAGCACCGATCCAAAGCAAATTGATTAAGCCTGACAAATTCCAAGAACCTGTTGTAGATACAGATTTTCAAATAAATTTTAATAGCACTGTTCCCGTGTGTAAACATACACCTCATCGAAAACGCGAGTTTGACCATTTATCAAAAGCAACAGAAGATGATACGAACGCGATAGTCAATTACACGGGCGACGTACCTTACAGTGAGCTCACAATATCGCCAAAATTTAATCTTTACGAATCAAAGTGTGCTTCTTCACCATCTTTTATTGTGTTTAAAAAATTACCTAACGAACAACCGTTAGATTGTGGCGACGTACCGCCAGGACTTGCTCGTAAGAAAATACGAGCCAAAAAATTGGAAATGATGAACACGGCCCAGCAGAAAAGGATTTGCGAACATAGAGAAAACACTATTGATAGAATCATAAAGCATAAATTTGGCACTGACCATATCACGGACTTGATTGTAATGACATCTTTGCGCCTTTGCGTTACAACGAAATTAGATTTATTATTATCGTCGCATGATCGTCAAACCACAAGTATAAATTTAAAAAAATATAAATGTTTGACGGATGACAGAGCATCGCATCATTATATTTTAAAAGGCGTTGGTTTTGGAATCATCAACGACATCAAATATTCGTCGTATGGCTTAATCCCAAGCACCCCGCCGACTTTTCATCAATGGTCGTCATACGATTTTTCTCTGTTTTACATAGCAAAAGAATTTAAAAATTCGTCTCAATATGTCAAATTCATACTTGCTGCCAACACTAAATTAGAACAGTATATTGGCCCTGGAAAGTTATTTTTTATCGACGATTGGGACATGAATCATCCCATGCCTACGCTGGGAAATAATGGCCTTTGTGGGGCTGGTAAACAGTTCAACGTCATCACCAATTTAAACACTTACTCGGATACTGTTCCTAATAAGGGAAGCAATTCGCAAACTAAAAGACTTTCTAGTAAGGCTGATGAAATACAGGCAACGCGGAAGATTACTGGCGGATTATCATTTTCACATGAATATCTCTATTTTAGAGTTGCGGGAACAGGCCAAGAAAATAAAGAAAAAAAAATGGGTGGTCTAAGAGATGTCAGTAAAATTCAGGGTGGTTTTCCTCTGATAAATAAGCCTGCTAATCACTATAGAGAGCCCAGTGACGGTCCAAATGGTGGCGCATATAAATTATTTCGTAACGCTCGGAACACAAAAGATTTTATGGATAGATCAAAATTACAGAGACTGGTTATGTATTCTATGTTTGGCGTTGACCCCTACCATGCCAATATTTCTAATAAAAATACGTTTGACCCCCCTTGTGGATTCTCAAAAACGTGTGTTGATACATCTTTATCTATATTCAATATACATCCTGACAACAGCTTATTCGAAGACAAAAATGGCGGCTTCTCTACAAAAGCTTATCACGCTATAGAGAAATATCAAAACAAAGAGAAATATTTGTCATCGTATTTAAATGGTGCTGTAAATCGCGCGTTGAAAGATGCCCCCGATCGAAGACATATGAATATAGAAGATATTAAAAATGAGGCAATTTATGGAACCTCTGGCATGAGTTTTTTTTTAAATGAAGATATTCAAACCAGTCCTAAAAAAGAAGCGATTGCCTTCAACGTTCCAAGAATTGTTGCTTTATGCGGCGGTCCGTTGGCTATTGGTTTGCTTATGAACGATACAAATACTGATTTTAGATCTTATCCTTTTAAAGGCGGTGAAATTACAATGTTAAACCAAGACTCATCTGCTTTTTTAAAGTTTGAAACCTGGAATACGTGCAAGTATCTGCACTCGTCACTCTTATTAAAACTTATTGGGGTGGATATGAGCCAAGGCACTTGTATGATAAAACACCTTAAGACTCGCATGTCATCTTATGGAAAGTATGTTTCAGGTTTTACTGAAATCACAGACCCTGAAAAGGTTAAATTAAAAGTAGAACGAAGAAACCATTTTTCAACTTTGCGCTTAGCCGCTCAAGCACAAGGCTACGGCGACTGTGAGCACGACAGTGACGACGACGACGACAACGACGACAACGACGAAAACTACTTACGCGCTCAATCGCCGGCGTTACACGACAGTTTAGATGATACTATCGCCAACATGTACACCCCACCAACAACCCCCGGCCCTTAAGGCTTGCAACGACTGCGACTAAGCCTTGCCCCCGCCCCGTATAAAAAAAATTAAAAAAAATCCCAAATCAGTCGAGCCGCGGGGCTTAGCGCGCGCGGGACAAGCGCGAGCGCGCGGGTTTTGTCCGGGCCCGGTAGTTAGTTTTCTAAAGAAAGACATTGTTTGCAAAGTTTGTAATTAATTGCAAAGTTTGTAATTAATTGCAAAGTTTTGGTTAAATATGCAAAGTTTAATTACACCCCACAGTTATAGTTAATATGCAAAAATTTAATTACACTCCACAGTTATAGTTAATATGCAAAAAATTTAATTACACTCCACAGTTATATTTAATATGCAAAAAGTTTGGTTAATTTGGGTTAATATGCCACAGAATGTATGAATTAGCAAAAGTTTTGGTTAATATGCAAAATTTAATTACACCCTCCACAGTTATATTTAATATGCAAAAATTTAATTACACTCCACAGTTATATTTAATATGCAAAAAGTTTGGTTAATATGCAAAAGTTTTGGTTAATATGCCATGCCAGAGACAGATTTATCGGTCCAGAGAAATTTCTAAGAGCAAAAATTTCGGTTAATTAGCAAAAATTTCGGTTTATTATTTTTTTTCGTATGAAAGAGCAAAAGTTTTGGTTAATATGCAAAAGTTTTGGTTAATATGCCAGAGATAGATTTATTGTCTAGTTTTATTTCTAAGGGGGCACAGAATGTATGAATTAGCAAAAGTTTTGGTTAATATGCAAAGTTTGTAATTAATTGCAAAGTTTCTAATTAATTGCAAAGTTTTGGTTAATATGCAAAGTTTCTAATTAATTGCAAAGTTTCTAATTAATTGCAAAGTTTTGGTTAATATGCAAAAATTTAATTACACTCCACAGTTATATTTAATATGCAAAAAGTTTGTTAATAATGCAAAAGTTTTGTTAATA
>Ga0209503_10000625_pt1 | contig 20455 bp, 17 predicted proteins | sample SouAtlMetagenome_2_FD_187448 | JGI IMG/M metagenome (GOLD analysis project Ga0209503, IMG submission 187448) | Marine eukaryotic phytoplankton communities from Atlantic Ocean - South Atlantic ANT15 Metagenome (SPAdes) (version 2) | ecosystem: Environmental > Aquatic > Marine > Oceanic | place... | reverse complement strand
TCTAAAAATTCCGAGCATTCGTGATGTAATGGTACTTGATTCAGTTTTATGAATACCTCGAGTACTCATGCAACCATGGCTGGCATCAATCACAACAGCTACACCTTTAGGCTCAAGAACTTCATTGATGGTATCGGCTATTTGAGCTGTCATTGTTTCTTGAGTTTGAAGCCTCTTACCAAATATATCTACAAGTCTTGCTAATTTGCTAATTCCCACAACTCTGCTATTTGGAATATAGCCAACATGAGCTACTCCAACAATAGGAACCATATGATGTTCACAATGTGATTCAAGTCTTATGTCTCGGACAATAACGGCATCATCATAGCCCTCAACTTCCTCAAAGGTTTTATTCAAAACTTCGTATGGATCTTCATCGTAGCCAGAAAAAAATTCTTTATAAGCTTTTGCAACCCTTTTTGGGGTTTCTATGAGACCTTCTCTGTCTGGATTATCGCCTGTCCATAATATTAAAGTCTTTACTGCCTCTCGAACTTCTGCTTCGGTTGGTTTAGTCATATTTTTCCTGTATAAATATAATAATTTGATGCCATTTTATCTGATATAAGATTAAATAAAAGTCTAAATTTAACACCTTAATCTCAATTATAAATTAAATTAGGTTCTTAATAGGCCTGTTATTAATAATATTTTGGAGATTTTCACAAAATAATTCATTCATTCTGACAATTGCATGCAATGAATGTGCTGAATCATGAGGTGAAATATAGCAATTTTTAGCTGTCCATAAACCTGATTCCTTAGGCAAAGGCTCAATTTTGGTTGTGTCAAGAGCGGCGCAAGCTATTTGATCTGAATTAAGAGCATCAATAAGGTCTTCTTCATTGACAGCATTGCCGCGCCCAACATTAATCAACATTGCTGTTTCTTTCATCAAATTTAAAGCTTCTTTATTTATAATATTTGTTGTTTCTGGGCTAGAAGGCAGGCAGGTAACTACAAAATCTGCATCAGGTATAAGTTTTAAAGTATTTTCTGGATGATGGATTGAATCTGCAAATGAGCAATCATATTTAGAGCGTTTAGTAGCTGTTACATTCATTCCAAACGATTTAGTTAGTCTACCAATTTCTTGTCCAATTCCTCCATAACCAAGTATTAAGATATTTTTATAGGTAAGCTCTCCATCGCCACCCCAAGCCTCCCAAATAGAATTGTTTTGAAGCTCGATATGTTTATCAATTCTTTTTGTCCATCTAAGCATTTGCGCTAAAACGTAATTAGCAATTGGTATCGCATGAATCCCGCTTGCATTGGCAACCTTTGCATTGGTTGAAAGAATTTCTTGAATTAAGGGACTATCCGTTCCAGCATAGCCAGTTTGAATGAATTGCATTTGCTTACATAAATTAATTAGTGGTTCAGCAAATTCAGGGTTTAGATCAACGGCAAACATGAATTCGTATGTAAGATAAAATACATCACATTTATCTATATCTTCCCATGCAGGACTATTGTAATCGTTGGGATCGATTGCAATTAGCTCAATGGATGCATCAATTTGTTTAATTTGCTCACCAAAAAATTGTTTTGTATTGTTAGATACTAGAATTTTCATAATTAATCTAAATCAATATTCATGCTAATTTGTTGTTCAGCTTTAAACCCAGCCTCAATATCAATTGGTTCTATTGAATTAAGAGATTTTTTGGCTAAGACTAAGGAATGTCTTTCCTTGCTTGCCAATTTTTCTGCTAATGAAAATGCTGCTTCATGAACATCTTCTTTTGTATCATGAATAGATCTAACAGCTCCATATTTTTCTGCTTCTTGGGCAGATATGGGTTCGCCAGTTAAAATCATTTCTCTAACAAGATTTAAAGGAAATAATCTTGTCATGTGTGCACCACCAACAATCACTTTAAAATTAATACCAGGAAAACCAAAATAAGCATCTTTAGATGCCAAGATAAAATCTCCAGAGGCAGGAATAAATACTCCTGCACCCAATGCATAGCCATGGCAAGCAGTAATCACTGGTACATTGCATATATGAATACTTCGTGCTGCTTTCCATAAATAGTCCATTAAAGCAGGCACTTGTTCAATGTTATCTCTGGTTTCAATTTTATCAGCTCCACCGCAGAATCCTTTGCCAGTTGCTGTTATAACAATAACGTTCACGGATTTATCTTCAGATAATTCGTCTATAATGTTACTAAGATTTAGCCATTGAGAAGAGTCAATTGCATTAACAGGTGGGCAATCAATAATAATTTTGGCAATTCGCCCTTCTTTAGTATGATGGATTGGCATATAACTCCTAAAACTTTTAATAAACTATTTTAATTGTAACAATGTCAAAGATAAAAGCATTAATAAATCCGGTTACTCCTTTTCAGCAAAATGCTCCTATTGTTTTCTGCACAGAGACAAAGAAGTGTGCATTTGTAGATCCAGGTGGAGATATAGATATTTTACTTGAATCAGCTAAGCAGAATGATTTAATACCAGAAAAAATTCTCTTAACTCATGCTCATATTGATCATGCTGGAGGTGTGCATGAGCTCTCAAGAGTACTTAACCTTAAAATTGAAGGGCCTCACAAGGACGATCAGTACTTAATAGATACTATTGAAGAGCAAGGACAAATGCTAGGGATACCTGCAAAAAAATTTGTTCCAGATGTTTGGTTTGATGATGGTGATCAGGTAAATGTAGGAAACTTAACTTTAGATATCTATCTTTGCCCTGGTCATACTCCTGGTCATGTAATCTTTGTTCATAAAGATTCAAAGTTTGCGATTGTAGGCGATGTTTTATTTAGAGGCTCAATAGGCAGAACTGATTTACCTGGAGGAAATCATCAAGATCTTCTTAATTCTATTACATCTAAATTATGGCCGCTTGGTGACGATATTAGATTTGTATGCGGTCATGGCCCTGGCTCAACCTTTGGTCAGGAAAGAATGGATAATGCTTTTGTTTCAGATAGAGCTTTAAGTTAAAAAGTAAATCTAAACCCTATTTCAAACGAGCTATCTAATACATCGCTTGAAATAGCTTTAAAATTTAAGGCAGTATGTTTACTCATATTAAATACAGCTTCTGCACCAAATTTTCTATCTGTTTCATCATTTAAGACAACTGAAATTTGTTCAGTACATACATCTCCAACTGGACATTGAAAATAAGCAATTTCAGATTCCTTAGAAAAGTCTGCAAATAGCTTACCTTCCCAAGCATTGCTGTTACCAAATCTAACTCCTGCAATAACATTAGCTTGAGCATCATCTTCTGAAAATTTATTAAAATCATTTTCTAAACTGGTAGATTTAATACCCACCTCTGCATATACGTCTAAGAAATTTTCTACGCTAAACGTTACACCTTTTGCTGAAATAGAATTTAAAATATCTCCTATGCCAGCATGCGCTCCAACTCTAAAAGAGTTAACTACTTTGTCATAAGTCTCAGTATCTAAATCTACTCCATCTGCTCTTCTTTCAAATACCGCATATAGTGGGCCTGGCAAAGCTAAAGATGCATTAAGAGCTATACCATCATCTTCAGCACTTATAAAACTAAGACCGAAGGATGTGTATTGATAATTATTGGTCTCTCTTCCAAATCTTCCCTCTTCAGCAAAAATTGAAAAAGATAACAAGGCGACGAGTAATAAATAAAAATGTTTCATGCTTTTATTATATCTTGATTTTTAAATTTAAAGAATCTGTTCTAAAAACCGTTGTTGGTCAATTCTGTATTAAGAGCTGTCTTTCTTAATTCAATAAATCTTTTAATGGAAATATCATTGAAATCGCATAAAGAGGTCCCAGCATCTGCATCTATAGCAGCAGGATTGTATATAAGTTCACAACCATCAGCTAACCCTGCTTCAGTTTCATTAATTGCTTTTTCAACCAAAGCATTTCTTTCAGATAAAGTGCTTCTTAGAGTTTCCCAGTCCATGTGATCATCAAGAATAGATTTTAACTCTTTATACAAAAGGTCCTTATTGACTTGTTCAGCAAAAACTATATTCCATAAAATTGGGTTAACGTTACCAAGCTCTCTACTAGCCCAATCAACTTTGCCACTTGCAGGAAAAGCAAATGTTCCTGCAATATCTCTAAAAGGCGAAGACCATGCATCATTCCCCCAGGAAGCTGGATGATTATTTCTAAAAACAAAATCAAAATCATTGACCATATAAATCCATTTTTCAGTAATTGGATTAAAGTAAAGGTAATAATTATTGGCAACTCGAACATAATGATCAACAGCACCAATAGCAATTTCAGCAGCTTGAGCTTTTATAAAACCCTGTATATCAAATTGATCAGCTAAAACAGCTGCACTTGGATATGTTTGAACAAAGTTAATAAAATCTTGTAAAAGAATTCTTCCCTCAGCAATACTCTTCTTCTTTGATTTAAGATCGTAATTAGGTTTATAGGGTCTAAACTGAGATACTTCGCCACCATCGTTTATATCGGAATTCACGAAAGAAGGATTAAGATAATTATTACTTCCAAGCCACTCTTCTCTAGATTCTGGATCAGATTTTTCAACTCCTATTTGGCAAAAGTTAGTATCGATATAAGTGATTGCATCTTCATAGAATACGCAATTTGGATTTACTTCAGTTGATCCAGCTAAATCTCCACCACCGACTTTAAATAAGAAACCATTTTTACCGAAATACCTCTTTAGGAAAGGTTTATCAACTTGTTCTACCATTTGAAAAACACCCATATTAAAACTTTGAGGCAAAGGCTTACCGTAAAAATAGCCATCTCCTATTATATTTAATTCTATATTTGCATGAGCAACCCTTGATGCTGGCACACCAATAGAGTTCAAAATATCATGAGCTAGAAGTTCGCGTTGATAAGAAGGATCATCTCTATTGTACCTAAAAAAAATCTTTTCAAGATCCATAAACTCTCTTCCATCATTCTCAGGGACTTCTTCAAGATCTTTACCAACTCTTCCATAACATGGATGACCTGCAACTGCTCCAGGAACTCCTGTTGAATCGATGCAGGAATAGACTCCTTCATTTTCATCAAATTCTTCATCAAATTTTATTCCAAAACTAAAGCGCTTAGGTTTTGCAGTTAAGTTGCCATTATCATCATAGTAAAAAAATTCTGGCCATTGTCTGCTTGTGTTACCTTTCATCTTGAACCCTACTTTGTCATGTCTTTCCAGCGTATTGCCTTCTGCGTCAAGATACTCAAAATCAACTTGTCGATATATTTCACTATGGCTCCAGGTATTCCAACCTGAAATATTTCCATTAGCATCCCCAGTTGTATATCTAGCTCTTTCGGTGTCTAAAACAAATCTATTCCACTCATCAATGGTCATAGTCAGTCGTATTTTATGCATCTTATCTAAAGTAAATAGTGGTGCTGATGCATCTGGCTGACATGAAACAGCTATAGTTTGATCTTCTGATCCAATAATGCCCTCTTCAATATCTAAAGTACATTCTTGTCTACCTGGATCTCTATCTACTTTTAATTCAAATGAAGATCCTGTTTCAAGACCTCCATCAAAAGAAAAGACACCATTTTCATCTATGGTAAGAAGCTCATCACCATCTAAACATTCAAGATCATCATTACTAATAAAACATCCACTGAGTTCAAAATCCATATTCCTGTATGCATCTATGGTATCTACATCAATGCTTATAAAGAAAATAGGATCTGTAACTGTGAGATTAAATGGTCCAATAGAAGCATTAAATTCTCCATCCGAAACAGTAATTGTTATGGCTGAAACGGAACCAAGATCTTCAGCTGGTGGAATTCCAGACAGCAAGCCTGAAGAAGAATTAAAGCTAGCCCATACAGGCATTCCTGTAATACTAAAAGTTAATACATCTCCATCTGGATCATTTGCTGTAGGGAGAAAATTTAACGACTCACCAACTCTAATCTCAGATATATTTCCAGATATAGTAGGTGTAGAATTTTGATTAACTTGTGTTGGATCGCTTCCACCACCCCCGCCGCCACAGGAAATAAGAAAGAGTAAAACTAAAGATAATTGAAAGAAATTATTTTGCACTAAGCTGGTCTCTTACAATATGCCTCAAAGTTATTTGCGTAATGTGAAGCCATTTCTGCCAAATATTTTGCAGCGGAAGCTGATTGATCTGCTTTAAGTGGATGACCTGCTTCTCTATGTTTTCTGCTTTCTTCAAGCAATACGCCTGAAGAGTAAAGCAAACGTCCAGAAGCCTCACTGATTTTTTTACAATCTTCTTTCTTCCAATAACCAAAGATGCCAACTTTTGAATCTTTATCCACTGACTTATCGTTGTGAGAGTCTGCTAAGGAAAATGGCAAAAAGGAGAAAGTAAATAACAAGAATAATATGTTTTTATACATGAAAGATATGTAAATGAATTCCTTTAAAGTTTAGAAAAAAACTCCTTCTTTTGCAAGAAGTTCCCTTTTAGCTTCTGAACCCCCTGCACCGCTATATCCTCCAATAGCTCCATCAGATCTTATAACTCTGTGACAAGGTGTACTAATTGGTTGTGGATTTTGAGCGCAAGCATTTGCTACTGCCCTAGCAGCACTTGGCTTACCTATTTTTACTGCAATTTGTTTATAAGTAAGAGTCTTACCTTTGGGTATTTTATCTATTTCAGCCCAAACAAGAGTTTGAAAAATTGAGGGCATTAGCTTTTCTCAAGTGCCATCAAGCCATGCTCTATAACAAAAAAAATGACAGTTTCTAATGATTGATTATGATTATCTGATAAATCTTTCATCCTTTGTAACTGCTCATCTGTAATATCAATAGTCTTTATTTCTGGATTAATAAATTTATTTGGCATTATTGATTAAGCCATTCATTTATTTGAGCTTCTGCAGATTTAGCATCCATAATTAAGCGAGCATATTTAGGAACATCCATGCCTATCATATGGTCTGCAATAACTGAGATCTCTATATTGAAATTGACTAAGGATTGAGCAAGCTCTGTTTTAGCTTCAATGTTTTCATTTTCAGATACTAGTTTTTCTGAATAATTGTTTGTGTTAAAAACAATTTGAGCTAAAGCAATTAGTGCTTTTTCTTTATTTTCTGCCGCCTCAAGCTCATCAATAGCATTTAGAATCCAGTAATGTGGTTTTGCAACTTTCTTTTTTGCATCTTCAAGATCAGGATAAAGCATCGCATGTGATTTATCTTTATACCAAGTATCTTCATGCTGAATAATACACAACTCTTTTATAACAGATATATATTCCTCAGTAGTTTCATCTTTAACTTTAAATGGAAGTCTCATATTTATCCCCTAAATTTATAAATTAATCTTAACAAAGTTAGAAATAAAATTAATAACTTATTTGAAGTTTTGTTGATGAAAATCTTGAATATCTGGATCTACCATTGCATCACTTTTTTTGAGCTCTCTATATAGATTTAAAGTATCCATTGTTTTACACCTACTTAATGCAACATATGTTTGTCCAGTTGCAAATGCCCCAGAACCCAAATCGACTGAACAACTCTGTAAGGTTAAACCTTGAGCTTTATGAATAGTTACTGCCCATCCAAGCTTAAGAGGAAATTGTTTAAAAGATGAAACAACTTCTTCGAACATTTCATCATCGTCGTCGTCATAAATATATCTGACCTTATTCCACTCCTCCCTTTCAACTTTATAAATATCATTACCAACCTTGACCTTGACATATTTTTTTGTTTTTTCTGAACATTGAGTAATGATCCCAACAGTTCCATTAACCCATCTACCCGCACTATCATTTTTAATAAACATAACTTTGGCATCTATTTTTATTTTGAGATCTCTTGGTGCAGGAAGGTCATTCTCATTCATTTCACCATATTCATTTGATTTTTTAGAAACAAGAGTTCCGTCAATTCTATTAAGCATTTCTTCATTGATTGATTCTGCTCTATTTTTTCTTGAAGTAATAATCATTGATGATTCCGTCTCAAACTCAGGATTAAAACAATTTTTATTAAAGCAATCTATGGTATTTTCTAAATCTATTCCTAGACGAATATTATTTAAGAGGTTGTAAAAATTCTTATCTCCCTCTTGCCTGAAAGATTTTGTTAGTTCGAAATATTTTGGTTTAGCGAACTCAAGAAAACAATGCGAGCTAAAAAAATAAATTGAGCTATATTTATCAAAAATTAATTTCTCTTCATGCTCTTTTATAACTGGAGGTAACTGAAATAAGTCGCCACATGCTAATACAGTAACACCTCCAAATGGCTCATCAATACCTCGGTGAATTTTTAATGTCTTGGAGATCGCATCAAGCATAGGTGCTCTCACCATAGAGACCTCATCAATAATTAATATTTCTAATTTTTTTAAAAGTTTGTTAAATCTAGGGTCGTTTGATTTTGTGATTTCAGGAAAAGTATCAAAACCAATCCTAAAAGCAGAATTGATGGTTGTACCCCCTATATTTAATGCTGCAATCCCAGTAGGCGCAACTACCATAATTTTTTTATCAAGCTCAGCTTTAACTGATTCCAGAAGCGTTGTCTTTCCTGTTCCAGCAGCTCCAGTTAAGTAAATAAATTCTTGATCATTTGATTCAAGTAATTCAATAATTTGATCTTTAACACAATCAAAACTATCAAACTCGTTTATGTTATTACTCAAGAAAATGCCTTTATATTATGTAAATATTAAAGATAGTATAAGGATATAAAAACGTATTCCTAGTTAAGAAAAAATAATCAACCCATCAAAATTTTTGATGAGTTGATTTATATTTTTAAATTACGATGCGTCAGACATCAAATTTCTGAATTCAGCACTGTCATAAAAATCAGGTGCTCTGCATGAAGCTACTTTATCAAAACTTGCTTGCATATCTCCACCATTCTCAGCAAAGTTAGCATTACCGGCTTCTAAGCCTTCAAAACTTTGATGAAAATTTAGCCATAGGAAATCAAACATAGCATCTTCATCTAGTGCCTCATAAATTCCATAAAAATAAGCTTCGGCAGTTCCATTTTCAGCAACCCAATTATTATATTTTTCAGCAACAGCCATTAAGTCTTCGCTTGACATACCATCATTTAAATTACATGGATATGTTTCTGTAGCAAAATAACTAAAATCAAAGTCAGGAGAGTCTGCTCCAGGTGTTTTAAATGTCCATGATGATACAGCTGAATTATCACATTCTAGAACTGCATCGCTTTCCTTGTCCCAAGCTTGAGCAACATCATCTGCCATCCATGCTTCCCATGCCACATCAGCAGCTTCTTTTGATGGCCACTGAAGTTCCCACCATCCGTTATCTTGTCCATTGCTATCTCCTTTTGGAGCATAACCTCCTGCCCAAACTAAGTCATCCGACATAACTTCAAGACTGTTCCACTCAACAATCATTTGCCTCATATTTTCTGGCGAATAATCTGGTCCAGGTGTGCAAGGTAGGAATTGATTATAGTAGGTCACATCAGCTACTTCTGTAACTGCTTCAGGCTGATCCATTGAGCCATTTGAGCACGCTGTCATTAAAAAGACAGTTGTAAAAGCAAACATTGATGAGTACTTAAATTTATTCATTTTTCTCTCCATATATAAATTATTTATTAAATATAAATATAACAAAGAAATTACACTTAATGAGATTTATTATGAATAATCTTTTGATATAAAAGTGGCGGAGAGTGAGGGATTCGAACCCTCGATACAGTTACCCATATACCTCCTTAGCAGGGAGGCGCTTTCGACCACTCAGCCAACTCTCCGAAATGATGAAAGATTATAACTCTTTGAATCTAAAAAATACCTAATTATCTGTCGAATTCTATCTGCATTCCAAATGGCAGGTCCTTATTTATTTCATTATCTGCAAAAGCGATATGCCCATTGACTAATGTCATGTGTATTGATGAATTGAAAGTTTTTTCTGCAAATGGTGACCAGCCACATTTATACAAAATATTTCCTTCATTTACAGTGTATGGTTTATTAATATCAAGGATTGCTAGATCAGCATAATAACCTTCTCGAATATAACCTCTATCCTTAACTTGAAACCTTTTTGCTACGTTATGACTAGTTTTCTCAACTATAGTTTCAAGGCTTAAGACTCCTTGGCTGTAAAAATCCATTAATATTTGAAGCTCATGTTGGACTAAAGGCAATCCTGCTGGTGCATCTTGGTACTTCATCATTTTTTCATCCCATGTATGAGGAGCGTGATCTGATGCGATGATATCAATTTTATTATCTTTGAGAGCTTTGATTAGAGCCACCCTATCTGATTCTTCTTTAATTGAGGGATTACATTTAATTTGATTGCCTAACTCAGCATAGTAAGACTCGTTAAAATACATATGATGTACACAAACCTCAGCTGTTATTTTTTTTCCATCCACTGGTCCAGCAGTAAATAAATCCATTTCTTTTGCAGTTGTTAAATGAAAAACATGAAGATTAGCATCATATTTTTTTGCTAAATCTACTGCTAAAGAACTTGATAAATAACAGCTCTCAACATCTCTTATTAAATGATGATGCTGGGCTGATAAATCATTGCCATACTTTTCATAAAATATTTTCTCATTATCAATTACTCTTTGAGGGTCTTCACAATGTGTAACTACTGTTAAGGGCGAATAGTGAAAAATATCATCGAGCGAATCAAGATTATCTACAAGCATCTCTCCAGTTGAAGCGCCCATAAAAACTTTTAGCGCAGCAGCTTGGTTAATATCAACCTGTTTAATTTCTTCTATATTTGTGTTGCTTGCTCCAAGATGAAAAGAATAATTTGAAGCTGACTTAGTACTAGCTAACTGAAACTTTTTATTCAGATTTTCATTTGTAGTTGTGGTTGGATTGACATTAGGCATTTCAAAATAACTTGTAACACCGCCGGCAAGACCGGCTTTTGATTCAGTTGCTATGTCACCTTTATGAGTTAGTCCAGGCTCTCTAAAGTGGACCTGATCATCAATCAAACCAGGTATTACAAATCTTCCATTAACATCAACAATTTTTTTTGCTTCAGAATCAATAGAGTTAGCTACTAATTCGATTCTAGTATTTTTAATAGCAATATCTGATTCTATAATTTTATTTTCATTAACAATATTACAATTCTTAAGAATTATGTCGTACATTATTTCTCCAAGTTAAATGCTTTATGTAGAGACCTTACAGCTAACTCAATATATTTTTCTTCTATCACAAGTGTAAGTTTTATTTCAGAAGTACTAATGACCTGAATATTTATTCCCTCCTCTGAGAGAGTTTCAAAGGCTTTACTTGCAATACCTGCATGAGATCTCATACCAGCTCCAACAACTGATACCTTTGCAATATTCGCATCAATTAATAAATCTGCATAATCTAATCCAGATTTCTTATCTTCTAATATAGATTTTACTTTCTCCTCATCTTCTGAATCAACTGTAAAAGTAAAATCAGTTTTACCATTAACGCTAACATTTTGAACGATAACGTCTACACTTATATCTTGCTCATTAACTGGTCCAAGAATTTTGTATGCTATTCCAGGTGTATCAGCAACGCTGTGTAATGTAAATTTTGTTTGATCTTTCTTAAAAGCAATTCCTGATATTAATGCATTTTCCATATTTTCCTCCTCAAGAGATATAAGTGTACCTTTACCTTCTTCAAAACTAGAAAGAACCCTCACAGGAATCTTATATTTCTTAGCAAACTCGACTGCTCTTATTTGGATTACTTTTGCTCCTTGACCTGCCATTTCTAACATTTCTTCCATAGTTATTAAGTCCAACTTTCTTGCCTCTGGAACAACTCGTGGATCGGTTGTATAAACACCATCGACATCAGTATAAATATCACACCTAGCTGCATTAACTTGAGCAGCGATTGCAACTGCAGTGGTATCTGAACCTCCTCTACCTAAAGTTGTAACATCTCCACTCTCTGTAACTCCTTGAAATCCAGTTATAATAGGTACAATACCTTCATCTAATGTTGATATTATTTTTTTTCCGTCAACATCAATAATTCTTGCTTTAGAGTGATTATTTGTTGTCTTCATAGATATTTGAGAAGCTGAGAATGACTTAGCTTTCACTCCAACAGCTTCCAAGGCCATGGCTAGCAATGATGCGCTAACTTTTTCTCCAGTTGAGATTAATGCATCAAATTCTCTTCTATTAGGATTATCGCTAAAACTTTTTGCAAGATTTATTAATCTATTTGTCTCTCCACTCATAGCAGATACAACTACAATTACTTTTGAATATTTTGATGCTTTTTTAATAATATTTGCAACAGCATTAATACGCTGATCCGAACCGACAGAGGTGCCGCCAAATTTTTGAACTATTATTTCTGACATGGGAATAATATTAATTAGCGATTGATTTTACGATATCTGGGATAGAAGTCACGAACTCATTAACATTATTTGTTTGTCCTGCTCCCTGAGCAAAATCTGGCCTACCCCCGCCCTTACCACCAAGTAATTCTGTAAGTGCTTTTACAACATCACCAGCGGAAATTTTTGAAGCTACATCTTCTGTAACTCCACAGACAACAGCCACTTTTTCATTTTTTACATTGATGATAATAACAACCCCGCTGTTTAGATCTTTCTTTCTTTTGTCTACCAAGCCTCTTAATTGCTTATTGTCATCGACATTAACTTGCTCTATCAGTAAATCATTACCATTTACTTGAAAAGATTCTGAATGAACAACGTCAATAGATGCTGATTGTGCCCCACCTTTTTTTAATTTCTTATTTTCACTTAATAGAGTTTGAATCTTGTGCTCCAAATCCTCTTGAGATGAATTCAATAACTGCTGGATTGAACTATTTATAGATCTTAATTCCTCTAAATACTCTATAGCTCTTTTTCCTGAAAGAGCTTCTACCCTTCTAATACCAGAAGCAACGCTTGATTGATTTATTATAATAAATAGACCCATATCGCCTGTTCTTTTAACATGAGTACCTCCGCAAAGCTCAACTGAAAAAGCTTTAGCTCCCATACTCAGAACTCTTACCTCATCATCATATTTCTCTCCAAATAAAGCCTGCGCTCCAGAGTTTATTGCCTTATCTAAATCCATGATTTCGGTAGTCACTTCAACATTATTTAACATTTCGCGGTTAACAATATTTTCTATTTGTGATATTTCATCTTCTGTTAACGGCTTATCATGCGAAAAATCAAATCTTAACTTATGCTCATCAACTAAAGAGCCTTTTTGTTGAACATGATCACCCAAAACTTCCTTAAGAGCTGCGTGCATCAAGTGTGTTGCAGAATGATGAATAGCAACGGCTTGTCTTTTTTCTTTTTCTACACTCATATCAATAACATCATTTATATTTAGTTTGCCTTCATCAAGCAATGCTTTATGAATAAATACTTTTCCTTGTTTCTTGCAATCTATAATAGCACCACTTGAGGTTTTGGATGAAAAGACTCCCCTGTCTCCAACTTGCCCGCCTGACTCTGCATAGAATGGTGTTTGTTCAGTTGCAAAGAAAATTTCAGTCACTTTTTCTACAATTTCAACTGATTGAGAACCTTCCCAAAGGGCAATAACTTTACTCTTTGAATTCAATAATTCATAACCTACAAACTTTGTTTCTTGAATTCCTGCAGCAGCAGGAAGCTTTGATGTGAAACTACTTGCAGCTTTTGAACTTTGTTTTTGTTTAGACATAAATTTATTAAAGCCAATCTCATCAACTAATAAATTTTTTTCTCTTGCTATATCTGCAGTAAGATCAAATGGAAATCCAAACGTATCATGCAGCTTAAAAATAACCTCCCCTGGAATTGTCTTGTCTTTAATATCTGCAATGGCATCATCAAGAATTTTTATACCATTCTCTAGGGTTTCAAAAAATTTTAATTCCTCATCATTAATTGTCTTAATAATTATTTTTTCATTTTTTTCTAATATGGGGTAAGCGTCTGCCATTAATTCAATAAGGGTTGGAACCAGCTTGTTTAAAAAAGGCTTTTTAGCGCCCATTTTGTAACCATGACGAATAGCTCGTCTTAAAATTCTTCTTAATACATAGCCTCTTCCTTCATTTTCTGGAATTACGCCATCTGCTATAAGAAAGCTTGTTGAGCGAATATGATCAGCAATTACTTTATGAGATACGTTGCCATCATCTTTTAATAAATTTACTGATGCTTCGATTAAACTTTTAAAAAGGTCAGTTTTATAATTTGAATTTACATCTTGCATGACAGCTGCAATTCTTTCTAAACCCATTCCTGTATCAACTGATGGTTTTGGAAGTTGAGTCATGTTACCTGAACTGTCTCTATTAAACTGCATGAAAACTAAGTTCCATATTTCTACAAATCTGTCGCCTTCATCACCGTCAGAACCCGGAGGAGTCCCAGGTATATGATCTCCATGATCAAAATAAATTTCAGAGCATGGACCGCATGGACCAGTATCTCCCATTGACCAAAAGTTATCTTCATCACCAAGCCTAACTATCCTGTCAGGATTAATGCCTATAGATTCTTCCCATATTTTTGCAGCTTCATCATCATCCTTGTAAACTGAAATCCAAAGTTTATCCTCAGGCAGTTTTAAAACATCAGTAAGAAACTCCCATGCAAATTCAATAGCTTCTTCTTTAAAGTAATCACCAAAGCTAAAATTACCAAGCATTTCAAAGAATGTGTGATGCCTGAGGGTGTAACCAACATTTTCTAAATCGTTATGTTTACCTCCAGCTCTAATACACCTTTGTGACGTCGCAGCGCTAGTGTACTTACGTTTATCTGTTCCAAGAAAAACATCTTTAAACTGAACCATGCCAGCATTTGTAAAAAGTAAAGTTTCATCGTTAATTGGAACTAATGAGCTTGAATCAACAATTGTATGACCTTTAGATTTATAAAAATCTAAAAATGCTTGTCTTAGTTCTTTAGTTTTCATGAGTATGATTATTTTATGTTCTTATACCTTTTATAATTTTCAATATAGTGATGAGCATTAATTGAAGGCATTAACTGCTCTTCTTCAGATAGCTGTTTTTTAATTTTTCCTGGCATACCCAGAACCATAGAGCCATCGGGTATTTCCATATTTTCAGTTACAAGAGCTTTTGCTCCAATAAGACAATTTTTACCTACCTTTGCTCCATTTAATATCACTGAGCCTATACCAATAAGAGTTCCATCCCCTATTTCACAACCATGAAGCATTGCCATATGACCCACGGTAACGAATTTACCAATCTTACATGGAAAACCTGGATCTGTATGAATGATACTCCCATCTTGAATATTTGAACCCTCTCCTATTTTTATTGGTTCATTATCTCCTCTTATAGTGCAATTAAACCAAACGCTAGCATCTTTGGCTAAATAAACATCACCAATAACATTAGCATCTGGCGCTATCCAGAAATCATCATTTTCTGTAGTTAGTTTTTTGCCTTCAAGTTCAGTTATCATCTCTCAATTCCTATAGATATATCAGCATCAAAGCATATATTTAACAAATCTGCAGTAATCATAGCCGTTAAGCCCCATATCTTTTGATTATTATAATACCAAGTGGGCATTTCTAGTTGCATTTTATCTCTCTGAAATGTTTGTGTTTCAATATTTTCTTTATCTAATAAATATGAAATTGGAACTTCAAAAATTTCTTCAATTTCAGCATTAGCAATTAACTTAGGCTCTTCTTTAATAACTCCAACGTATGGGTTAACTTCTATATCAAATCTAGATATTAAAAAATTTAATCCACCTAATGGCTCTACGAGCTTTGGATCTAAATCCATTTCTTCTTGAGATTCTCTGAGCGCAGTGTGAAATAAACTTTGATCTTCATCTTCCATCATTCCCCCAGGGAAACTTACCTCTCCAGAATGTGTTGAAACTTTGGATGATCTTTGTGTATAAATTATTGAAGGAGCTTTTTTGTATTTACCATAATAAAGAATCGCAATTAAAACCCCTGCTTTTTTTAAATTAGTAGGTTCAGTAGGATTTAGTTTTGCAAGCTTTTGCTTTATGCTATCGATCATAATGGTAAGTTTAACTTTTTAAACTTATATAATCTTTTTTTTAGGTACAAAATTGAAATATTGCCCAGACTGCGGAAGCTCCAATTTAGAATTTAAGATTCCTGTTGATGATAATTTAAAAAGGCATGTATGCGCTGATTGTGAAACTATCCACTATACAAATCCTAATATGGTAGTTGGTGCACTTTGTATAAGAAATAATAAAATCCTTATGGCAAAAAGAAATATACATCCTCGAAAAGGTTACTGGACTTTGCCAGCAGGATTTATGGAAAATGCTGAGACAGTTAAAGCTGGCGCATTGCGAGAAACATTTGAGGAAACTGGATCTAAGGCTAAAATTAGAATGCCATATACAATGTTTAGTCTTCCTCATATAAACCAAATTCATTTTTTTTACTTGGCTGAGCTTTTGGATGAGGATTTTGGACCAACATCAGAAAGCGAAGAAGTTAAATTATTTGATGAATCGCAAATACCATGGGATGAATTGGCATTCCCTACTGTTAAAAAAACTTTAGAGTATTATTTAGAAGATAATAAAACTAATAATTTTAGCTTTAGAGAAGAAGATATTACTATATGGTAATTACGAACCGTCGCTAAATAACTTAGCATTAATAAAAATTTGCATCCATGGAGAATATTCTTTCCATCTGCTTGGTCTCCATGAGAATTGAGAAGCTCTAAAGACTCTTTCAGGATGTGGCATCATTATTGTTACCCTGCCATCAGCTGCTGTAATTCCAGTAATGCCGTTAACTGAACCATTTGGATTTAAAGGATATTCTTCTGTAGGCTCTCCTTTTGAATTTATAAAATTCATAGCAATCTGATTTGAAGAAATTAATGATTTAACTTGTTCAGGATTTTGAAATAAAGTTCTACCCTCACCATGCGCAGATGCAATTGGAATCTGCCAACCATTCATAGAGTTTAAAAGAACTGAATTACTATTCTTTATTTCTACCTGCACAAGCCTAGCCTCAAATTGATCTGAATGATTTTTAATAAAACTCGGCCATGCTTCTGCTTGTGGGATTATGTCTTTTAAGTTAGACAACATTTGGCAACCATTACATACACCCAAAGCAAAAGTTGACTTATTTTGAAAAAAATCTTCGAACTGATCTTTTATTTTTAAGTTATGCAAAATTGTTTTTGACCAACCACCGCCGGCACCCAGAACATCACCATATGAAAATCCCCCGCATACAGCCAAACCATTAAAGGTATTTATGTCTATAATTCCATCTAATAAATCTTGCATGTGGACATCAACTGCATCGAAGCCTGCCAAGTGAAAAGCAGCAGCCATCTCCATTTGTCCATTTACCCCCTGCTCTCTTAAGATTGCTACTCTGGGTTTTGTAGATTTAATATTAAAACTATTTATATCTGGTTCAATAAATGAATCCTTTGCAAACAATCCACTATAACCATTTGTAACAAGATCTAACTCTGAATCAGCGGATTTCTTATTATCTCGAATGCTCTGAATGGCATGAGAAACCTCTCTCCATTTCAATTCAAGATTATTAATTGATTCAGAAAAGATTTCTACATTATTAAAGTGTAAGTTAAGTAATTGGTTGGTGTTTATCTTACCGATCCTGCAAGCAAATAAATGTTTATCTTTGTATGAATTCAGTACTGAATCTACATTGGCTTTATCTATTTGAAGAATAAGACCAATCTCTTCATTAAAGAGTATATTATTTACTTCATCTGGATCTTTGCTGAGCGGATCTAAATTAATATTCATGCCCTGTTTTGCAGTAAAGGCTAGTTCGCTTAGGGCGGCAACCAAGCCGCCATCAGACACATCATGTAAAGCATGAATTTTTTTATTAGCTATTAATGATTGCGTTAGAGTAAACATTTCCTTAAACATGGAGACATCATTAACATCAGGCGTTTCTTCAATATCAAGCTTATGAACTTCTGCAAAAATCGAACCGCCTAGGCGAGCATTGTTATTCAATTTTACTAAAATCAATTCTGAGTCAATTTCAAGATCTAAGAGTGTTGTAATAGCTTTACGAACATCATCAACAGGAGCCATAGCTGTAATAACACCAGATAATGGACTTTTTACTGTGTATTGATTCTTATCTTCTTCCCATTTAGTTCTCATAGACAATGAATCTTTACCAACCGGAATAGATATGCCCAAATCAACAGAAAATTTTGATAAAGCCTCGACGCCGTTTCTTAGGGATAAGTCTTCGATATTTTCACCTGATGCTGCCATCCAATTTGCAGAAACCTGAATCTGCTCAAGACCCAAGATTGGAACAGATATCATGTTAGTAAGAGCTTCGGCCATAGCCATTCTCATAGATGCACGAGGATTATTAATAGCCAATGTTGGTTTTTCTCCAATTGTAACTACTTCACCGCAGTGATCTGTAAAAGATCTTAAGCTCATTGAGAAATTAGAAGTTGGAACTTGCCAAGGACCAACAAATTGATCTCTTGCAGTCATTCCTCCAACAGTTCTATCTCCGATAGTAATCAAGAAAGATTTAGATGCCACTGTTGGATGTTTTAAAACATTATCTATAGATTGGTCAACTTTAAAAGTATCAGTATTTACTAACTTCTTTTGTTTTTCTTCAGAGGACACAAAAATATCATTAATAGGCAATTCACCAAAAAGCATACTTAATGGAACATTAACTGGGTATGAGTCTGTAGCGAAATCATAAAGTTTTACGTATTTTTCTTCAGTGGTATATCCAACCAATGCATACGCACATCTTTCTCGCTCACATATTTTTATAAAAGCATCTTTATTATCTGGATGAATTGCTAATACATATCTTTCTTGCGATTCATTTGACCATATTTCCATAGGCGACATGGATTCATCTGAGGAAGGGATGGAATCCAGATTTATCAGAACTCCCAAATCAGAATCTTTAGCAAGTTCAGGTATAGCGTTTGATAGCCCTCCAGCCCCAACGTCATGTATAAATTCTATAAAGCTATTCTCCATAGATGAACAAGCATTTATAACTTCTTGACATCTTCGTTCCATCTCAGCATTGTCTCTTTGGACAGATGCAAAATCTAAATCTTCATCACTATCTCCAGAAGAGACAGATGAAGCTGCTCCGCCACCCAAGCCTATCAACATTGCAGGGCCACCCAAGACTACAACGATATATCCATCTTCAATTTGTAATTTAAAATTATTTGTATCTCTTATCTCGCCAATTCCTCCGGCAAGCATGATTGGTTTATGGTAACCAAATGCAACATTATTTTTATCAAAGGGAGTTTCAAAGGATCTAAAGTATCCAAGAGTGCATGGTCTTCCAAATTCATTATTAAAAGCGGCAGCGCCAATTGGAGCCTCCAACATAATTTCTAATGGAGAGGCAATCCTTTCAGGGGAATGCTCAACCTCTTCCCACCCTCTCGATAAAGAAGGTATTCTTAAATTAGAAACGTTATATCCAACTAAACCGATCTTAGGTCTTGCGCCTCTTCCTGTAGCACCCTCATCTCTTATTTCACCACCTGAACCAGTTGCTGCACCAGGATATGGCGAGATTGCAGTTGGATGATTATGAGTCTCAACTTTAATTGTTGAGTTCAATAATTCTTTTTTAAAGGAGTAAAGGTTATTTCTGTCTTGATGCAATCTTTCAACTTCTGCACCCTTTGTAACTGCAGCATTATCTTTATAAGCTGAAATAATTCCATCAGGCGATTCTTTGCTTGTAATTTTTATTAGATCAAATAAAGACTTATCAGCTTTTTTTTCATCAACTATCCAATTCGCATTAAAGATTTTATGTCGACAATGCTCAGAATTTGCTTGAGCAAACATCATTAATTCTGCATCTGTAGGATTTCTATTTTCAGCAGAATAAAAATTGAATAAATAGTCAATCTCATCATTACTTAATGCAAAGCCAAAGGCTGTATTTGCCTCTTCCAAGGCATCTCTTCCCTGATTTACTATATCTATGTAGTTAATAAGTCTTTTAGAGCTTGGCTCGAGAATAGAAGAACAATCATCTAGTGTGGCGTATACATCTTGAGTCATTCGATCATATAACATAGAAAGATCTAAATTATTTATTTGTGTATCAACACCATCAACTTTGAAGCCAAAAAATCGTTCAACTCTTTTAATATTATTGATACCAACATTTTTAAAGATATCTTCTGTTTTAGAAGACCACGGCGTTATAGTGCCAACTCTTGGACCGATTAAAAATGAAAAATCGTCTATGTCCTGCGAACCTTTTACCAGTTGTATTATATCTTTTACATTGTTTTCAATATCAAATTCACTAACTATAAGATATATTTCAAAAGCAGAAATCATTGCTTGAATATTATTTGCTTTATTGAAAGCATGGGAAAGTTGGTCCAACTTGGAGATAGAAAAACTTTTTTTACCTTGAAGAATTAGGCA
>Ga0209503_10000620_pt1 | contig 20565 bp, 18 predicted proteins | sample SouAtlMetagenome_2_FD_187448 | JGI IMG/M metagenome (GOLD analysis project Ga0209503, IMG submission 187448) | Marine eukaryotic phytoplankton communities from Atlantic Ocean - South Atlantic ANT15 Metagenome (SPAdes) (version 2) | ecosystem: Environmental > Aquatic > Marine > Oceanic | place... | reverse complement strand
CACGGACGCCGTGGGATGCCCCATCGAAGGGGTCCGCTTGACAGCCCCTCAGGACTGACCGTCCTCTTCTTCCGAAAGATTCATGAGCACGAGGTCCCGAACGGCGCTCTCAAAATAGCCAAGGCTGCTCATGAACATCACGAGGCTGGCCGTTCCCGCCAAACTCCGCAGCCACCATGCTTCGCCAGCCATGGGTTGAACCGACACATCCAACGTCACCGACAGCTCTGCCCATAAGCAAACTGCCCAATCCTCCGCGTCTCCACCACAAGGTGCGAAGCGTCTGATGAGATGGTCGTGGTCTGCCCATGGCAGAACAACCCTTCAAGATCCATTTTTTGACGCCAACAAACAAGGGCGCCCCGCAGGACACCCTTGTCAAAGATTCTTCAAAGAAACGTCACTCGACTTCCACGTGGAAGCCTGTCTCCATGCTCACGCCTGCGTTGCAAGTCGCCTTCATTTCGAAGTGGTACTCACCTGCCGTCGCAGGCACAGTAAAGGTCTCGCTGAACGCATCAAATGCAGCAAGCTCCACGGACCAAACGACAGTTTCAGTCGCCTCATCGATGAGCTCAAGCTCTGCTGAAGCAATGCCGTCTTCGTCGATGACCGCACCTTCCACCACCACCACTGAGCCAGCTGCCCATGTTGGCTCACCATGCCACATGTTCGGGTCTTCTCCGTTGACGGAAGTCAAGACAAATTCAGGCATGTACGTGTTTTCGACGTGGAGGTCAGTGTTGTACATCGCGGTATTTCCAGCTTCGTCCACCACGTCCACAATCACGTGCCACACGCCACGGGCAGTCAAGGGTACATCGACGTGCAATTCCGCCTCAGCCTCTGTGCCTTCGAGGTCGAAAGTACTCAGCACACTCCAGTCGGTGCCGCTGTGCAACACCAAACCGTGCTCATGCCCATCTGCGTCGTGGGCATGACCCGCGCCGTTGTGGATGTCGTAGCGCACCTGGCTCAAGGCTTCGTTGTCACAGAAAAGATCCTCGATGTCGATGTGATCTCCCGCCACAGCTTCAATTTCAGCTGCAATCACGCTGTTCGTTGCCCCCAAACCTGTGCAGACTGTGGGTGCTTCTGTGTCTGTTTCCTGGCAAGACACAAACGCCATGGCCAAACCAATACAGGCCGCCGATTGAAAAATATAGTTGGTTTTCATTTGAAATGAATTGAAAGAATAAATAAGGTATTCGTGTTATGGGCGCTTCAACGTGGTTGTGAAGCGCAAAGGTATTCGTATTATGGGCGCTTCAACGTGGTTGTGAAGCGCAGTTGCACCCAACGCCCTTGGGACACGAGTCCCAAAGCGCGGTAGGCACTGGTGTGGTCAAGCCACGCACGGTTGAACAGATTGGAGACGTCGAGCGTCCATTGTCCCCTCGCGGTGGTTTGAGAAAGTGTGATGTCCGCCAAAAGCGCACCTGGGGTGGCGTCTTCATTTCTGGCGGTGAGGATCGCGGGTGCCAAGGCAGTCCCACTCAATTGAAGGGCGAGGCCTCCGCGCGTACGTCTTTCCCAGCTCAAACGGGCTTGTGAAGGTGTGGTAAACGGCAAGCCCAACCCCGTTTGAAGATCCCACTGACCAAGCGCTGAAGCTGTGAGCGACAGGGTTTGTCGCTCTGCGATGTGACTCATTTCTGCCTCCATGCCTGTGCGAAACGCGTCGTTCGCCATGAACTCGTAAATCTGTCCCGCGTGGGAAATGGGTGCGAATCGCGCACTGGGTGTGATGGAAATGAATCCATGGTGAAGGGCCGCAAACGCTTGCGTCTTCCACCTCCATCCCGAGGACCGAGAACCATTGTCCAAAGTCAACCGCCCTTCGAGGGCCCATTCGGTACCGAGTTGCGGGTTGCCTTGCTCAAACCGAAACGACCCGTGGTGAATGCCGTTGGCACCCCATTCGTGGTTGCTTGGAACGCGTCCATAGGCCACCAACGTGGCCAGGCCTTCCATCTGGCTGTCTTTCCAAGTGAGGGGTCGTTGCCAAGACAACATGCCGCCCGGCATTAAAGTGTCGAAAGCCACGGCCCGAACGTCCGTTCCCACGACGATCCCCTCCGAATTGTAAAGGGGTTCGGAATGGCTGCCTTGCTCGGCATACACGACGTCCAACCGACCCGAGAAGGTGGAATGCGCCACATTAAACTCCCCCATGGTCGACAACCGCATGCGCCGGTGGCTCGGCAGCAAAAACTCCCATCCCGTGGTGGTCACATGCTGGCCCTCAAACTGCATGCCGATCGAGCCGTGGGCTGAATTGCGACGCGCCTCTCCAAAGGCCGTCCACTCTTCCATGGCCAGGCTCAAATCCGAATCGGGCAAAGGACCCCAACCGTGGGCGTGAGGCGGGGCAAATTCTCTCCTTTGGTTCCAAGAGCCTGAGAAGATGTACCCCCAGCCCGCGTCCATGCCTGTTTCCGCCCCGGACCATTTCAGGAGCGATTGGATGCGAGAAGCATGCTGACTTGGAAGTCGGGTCTCCAGCAGACCATCGTTGGGCGACAAGTCCCCCTGGCGCGGTAAGCCCACAATGCCGGGAAACAGTCCTTGATGGACATCCGAAAGTCGCATGGACCAGGCCACGGATCTGCCAGCACATGTTTCGCCTTCAAGACCCAGCACCGCATGACCCGCTCGTCCGGCGGTGTTGGTCAACGCTCCTGTTTCGAGGTCGTAAACCCGACCGAGGTACGCAAACCGACGCTGGGGAACTTGCGATGCACCGAAACCCGTGACCGACATGCCGGCGTGCCAGTGGACCTTGGGCGTGGACGCAATGTGCAAAGCGTGAAGACCGCCTTTGATTTGTCCCAATTGAGCCAAGAGACCCATTCGCGTTTGAGTGTTGGGAGCATTGGTGCGACTGGGCGATTCAAATCGCAGCCCTCCCCCTACGGCCTCCGGTCCCATCCACACGTGGCCTCCGCCTGGAACCCACGCAGAGACCACCTGCAATTCAGGGGCGATAAGGACCCCGTGGTCCGAGCCCCAGCGTCCTCCCTGCTGAGGAACGCCGTCTTCCAACACCGCAACCCGCGAGCCAAAGAGGCCCCGAACAACAGGCTGAATCATGCCTGCCCCAAGATCGAGGCTTTGAAGGCCGGGCGTCCGGTCGAGGGCGCGCATGAGGGTGGGTTGGTCGAGGGTTGTGGCTTCCGATTCGCTGAAGCGGTTCACGGCGATTTGGGCCTGGCCCAGCATCACCTTCAATTCCGACATCCACACGTCCACGTGCGACGAAGGATTCAACACCACCTGGGTGTCAAACCCCACGAAAGACAGCGTAAGCGAATCGATGCCATTCGGACAGGACACGCGAAACGCGCCCACGGCATCGGTGGACGTGGCGAGGCCACAGGGCCAAGCCACCACCAACACACCTGGCAACTTCGAACGAGAGGAGGCTTGCAACACGTGACCTTCCACGGCGGTTGACATTTGGCCCCACCCCATGCAGGAGAAGAGCGCCATCGCACAAAAGGCGAGGGCTGTGCGTCGAACGTCAATCGCGTGGTCAGAGGCATGCCCCCATGGAATTTGATCCATGAGACAGGGAATTGAACAACAGATAAATCGAACGGGAGCTCAGCCGCAATGGGGCGGTCCACGTCGTCCTGTGGTTCTCCAAAACATACGCTGTGCGTGCCCCGGGATTACTTCCCCGACGCCACGTTCGGCGCACCATGTCTGCCAAGTCTTGGAAGCCTCAAGAGACAGTGGGGGCACTTCCAACGTGAACATCCAGTCGCACAACTCACACGCATGCTCGTGCTGAACGAGGCGGGTGTCGTCGTGCGTCCCCTCCCATGGGGAACAGCCCTCGTGGTGATGGGCATGTTCACCGTGGTGGGCATGGTGCGAGCAGCCCGACACCATGTGCCCGACTTGGTGCATGAATTCCAACCCCACCACCAAAGACCATGTGGCCAGCAGCGCATAAGCGGCAATACGGGACGTGGCAGAGATGTGTCTGGGGTGAATCACGATGGGCCAAAATTAGCGTGGGTGGACGGGATTTGGCCTGAGTGGGAGCTGAATTGTGGAACTTTAAGGCATGGCAGGCATCACGATGCCAAAACCAAGCTTAAACAACAAAATGACTGCCAATCAGTCGCATTGACATTCCTGACACGCATCGAAGGTGTCGAACGGCACCACCCCTCCGCATCCTCCCCAGGTGAATTCCTTGCATTCTTGAGCCTCTTGGTCGAAGTAAAATTGGGGTATGGCCGCAAAGCACGGCCCTGGATCGGGCAACAGTTCACATGCGGTCGGCGCGTTGTCGCACGAAGGGTTGCAGGAAGATGCGGCACCTGCCATCAATATGGAAAGGAACAATGTGAAGCGATTCATCAAGGTGGTTTTCAATGCTCAAGATAGAAATGCCCGCTGCACACTCGAGGCGGCGCGAAGGAATCAACTCATCCTGACTTCCTTTAATACCTAGGCATCATGCCACCGACGCTCGCTCATTTGTTACCTTAGAAATGTGATGACTCTATTCAAGACATGGCTTTTGACGGCCACCGGGCTTCTGTGCTTGATTCAGGTCATGGCGCAAGGCAACCTCATTGTCCTTGACGGTGTGTTCGACGATTGGGTTGCCATTGAAGGGCTCGAGGATTCCGTCACAGAGGACACAACCGCAGTTGACCTGCTGGAGATGAAGGTGACCAACGATGCGGATTATTTGTACGTCTACGTGCGTTTGGCCTCTGACCTCGACTTGACCGACGTCCTGTATCCGCACAACCTTTTCCTCCAAATCGACGTCGACATGAATGCCTCAACGGGTTATCCGGTGCGGGAGGGATTTGGGTCTGAACTGGGCATCGATTTCAATGGCTTGTTTGCGTACACCAATTTTGGCCCCGCCGACCAGGTCAACTTTTCAGAGATTGGTCTTGTCCCCTCTCCCACAGTGACTTCCAAGGAGTTTGAATTCGCCCTTCGTCGCAATGTCATTCTTGAGGCCGGAGATGTGCTCTTTCCTCAAGACTCCATCCGCCTTCTCTTCAGAGACACCCAATACAACGATGAACTGCCCGATGTGGGAGCCACATTCGTCTACGATTTCAACGAGGCCAACGCTTCTCTGCTCGCCCCCATCTCCGTGGCCAAAGGAAATCCCTCCTTCTTGCGTGTCTGTGCCTACAATGTCCTCGGCAACGGCCTCATTCATCCCGCACGCCAATCGCGGTTCGAGCGCATTGTTCCAGCCTTGAACGCAGATGTCTACCTCTTTAGCGAGTGCGGAAACACAACGGCTACAGAGGTCAAATCGCTGCTCGACAGTTGGCTGCCCCTCCAAAGCGACGTGGGATGGCAAACGACCAAGAATGGCGATTTGATCACCGCAAGCCGCTGGGATCATCTCCAATCGTGGACGGGCATTCCCAAGCAACACCCCCTCATGGTCAATGTTCCCGACAGCCTTGGAGGCCCGATGCTTTTCATCAACAGCCATTTGAGCTGTTGCGGCAACGACGCGGCGCGTCAGGAGCAAGTCGACGAAATGATGTCTTGGATTGTGAGCAACGAAGGCGGCCTGAACGAGAATACGCCCATTGTCTATGCGGGCGATTTGAACTTGGTGGGGTACGCACAACAACTGAAAACATTGTTGAACGGTGACATTGTGCAAACACAAACCTTTGGCCAAGGAGGTCTGCCCGATTGGGATGGAACACCTTGGTCAGACGCGTTGCCCCGCCAAACCCATCAGCCATTCACGTACACTTGGCGCGACGATGGTGACGGCAATTTTCCTCCCGGACGGTTGGACTTTGTCCTGTACAGTGACGCCGTGATCGTGAAAGAGCATGCCTTTGTGCTGGAGACCGAATCGACCCCGACGGATGTCCTCGCGCCCTTAGGGCTGATGCAAGACGACACCCAATCTGCCTCTGACCACTTGCCCGTTGTGATGGATTTCACCGTGGCTCCTCCCCCTTTGACAGACTCGGATGGAGACGGCTTAGACGACGCGTTGGAAAACGTCATGGGCACCGATCCTTTTGGCGCCGACACAGACGGCGATGGCTTGACCGATGGCTTTGAAGTGCTCATCGCAGGAACCGACCCCCTTTTGGTCGACACGAACGACAACGACTGTCCGGATGGCGAAGAAGCCCTTCAATTGTGCGCCACGTGTCCGTCCGACCTCAACGACGACGGTTTGGTGTCTGTGGCCGATGTGCTCTTTCTCTTGAGTCAGTTCGGGAGCGTGTGTCCCTAACCCCGTCTTGTTGTGAAACGCGAGGCAAGGTCTTTACATACCTTGCAACATGCCCATCCAACCACACCCCCAGCGCTCACGCTTCGCTGCTTTTGCAGTTGCAATCATGTGCACGCTGAATTCATTCGCCCAACTGTCCACCGAATACGTGACCGTTGACGGCCAAACCAGGTCCTACCTGAAGTACCTCCCAATCAACCTCGACCCTTCTGAACAACTGCCTTTGATGATGTGCTTTCATGGCGGGTCGGGGACAGCAGAGGAACAGCTGGCCATCGGAGATTTGCGTGAGACTGCAGACGAGGAGCGGTTTTTGTTGGTGTACCCCCAAGCCCTTCCAGACCCCAACGATGGGGGATCCACCAACTGGCAAGTCGTCACCAGCGGTGACCTCCCCTTCACCCTTCCCAATCCTCACAGCGACATTGATTTTGTTTCTGGCCTGATCGATGGCATGGTGGACATGCACAACGTCGATGATTCAAGAGTGTATGCCATGGGGTATTCCAATGGAGGAGGATTTGTGTACGATCTCGCTTGTCGCCTGAATGACAAGGTGACGGGTGTCGGCGCTGTCGCGCGGACGATGTATGCAGAATCGTACGACGAATGCATGGTCACCCATCCCACGCCAATGGTCACCATATTGGGCACCAACGACTTCATTTCAAGCTACGACGGCATCACCTTTGAGGGGACGTTGTACTACCAGAGCGCCGAGGCCACGCATGACCTTTGGATTGACCAAAATGGATTGCTCCCCCAAGTAGAGATTTCCACGGTTCCCGACCTCAATCCCTCTGACAACACCAGCGTCGAGCTTTACCAATGGCGTGATGAACAGAATTGTCGCGAATTGTCGCACTACAAAGTCAACGGTGGCGATCACGACTGGCCTGGAACCTTTGGCAACATGGACATTGTCAGCCATGACGTGATTTGGGCGCACTTGAAGGAGTTTGACATGGACGGCAGAATGACCTGTTCCACAGATGCAACACTTTCTCTTCCTCCCAAGGAATGGACGCTTTACCCCAATCCCGCCACAGAACGGCTCGTGTTGGACATGAACGAATTTGGCGCAGCTGGCGAGATGTATCGCATGTATGACTCAACCGGGCAACTTGTCAGAGAAGGACAAATCACCTCGCAACGCACCTCCATCGACGTTGCAACACTGCCTTGCGGCTTGCATTGGCTGAAGGTGGGAACGCTCACAAAACGATTTGTGATTCAGTGACGGTTTCGCTGGGGACAGTGACGACACCTCCAGGACACCCGGACGTCAACATCTGAATCTTCCCAAAATCAGTCCGCCTCGCCTTCGTCACCCTCGCGAAAGCCGAACAACCCTAATCCCGATTGGGTCGCTCCGTGAGTCGTGCAAGCTTCCCGTTGGATCGTCTTTTATTTTCCAGACATGAACCGTTCATTCCACTCAACGTTCTTCCTTCTCATGTTGGGTCTTGTTGCAAGTTTTGCATGCGCCCAAGAATTGCATTCTTTGGATTTTGCAAGCCGCATGGATTCCCTCGTCCATGGACGTATTGACTCCTTGGCGTTGACGGAACTGGGGAAGGTTCAAACCGTGCAATTTGAACGTGAAGGTTGGCAGGGGTTCAATGAACACGAAATGAAGGGCACGCCCAATGGTCAAGTTTTCCTCGGTCTCATGCGCCCCATTGTGCAGGATGACATCGTCGGCATGTATGACCATCATTGGGCTGTTCTGCTGCACGAGAAGAAAGGCACCAAGGTTTATCTCGCCACCATCTCGTTGCAAGGTGTTCCAATTGAAGGGTTTTTGTTGCATGACCGCTTTGGATACCTCTACGAGAAAACCTTTCGATCCTATACGTTCGAGCATCCGGTGCATTTCAACCCAGCGGAACAGGCTTTTGAGTTTTTTCAGCTCACCTATGGATACGAGCGCATTCCCACCCTCGAAAGTCCTACGCAAGACCCCATCTACCACCAATCCTTTCATCGTGTCGGCGTCGATGGAAGAGGACACATTGAAATGCGCCTTTCTGAATCGACCGGCAACCAACTCTTTCGACGAGAACACGTCAACCTGGTGCCTCATGGACTGGGATTCCAGGAATTCAGCTTGTGGTATGTGAGTGAGGAGGGGCAGCTTCAATCAGAGATTTGGAACGAGGCGTTTGTCACACATGGCGACATGGATTCGCACGATTCCATCACCATTCATCTGGAGTTTGAGTCGAAGTGGAACAACCGATTTTTCTTCTTGCAGCCTGCTGAGGGGACGACCATTGTTGAGGTTGCTCAGCGGCACGAAAACATCCTGAGTTTTCCGGGCGATGGCAGTACCTGTAGCTTGCCTCGCTGGAAGCGATTTAGGTCGTCGTGGTGGGACCTTCATTGTGAGGAGGACTTTTTTCAAACGGTGTCGCTCGACAGCGAAGCGCGCACGCTGTTTTCTGAGTACACACAATCGGAGCTGATGCAAGCGTTTGACGAGGAGTGTGGAACGGTGCCCAGCATGGAATCTCTTGCCCTTGTGATGGAACCCCATCCAGCCTACGCTCAAGTGGTTGTTGACCGCATTGTATTGCGGGTTCGATTTCTCAATGACTCCGGAGAGCATGACAAGTTCATCCTTCTCCAGCTTGCCACAGGCTGCTGACAACGAATGTCAGACACTGCGTTGAAACCCAAGACCACCGTCAAAAACACCTGCAGCGACGAATTGGTCTGGCAGACATGATACACCAGGGCCAAATGTCAGGTTGACGTGATAAGGCACTTCTATTGAACCACCAGGCGCGTAGTACGTCCGTCTTCAGCAGACACCATGTACAGTCCACGCTCCCAGTCAACGAGGTCAATGTCCTCGCCCTGCCATGTCACCTCCTTGATGAGCCGACCTTGCACATCCCTCACCCAAATTCGTGAAGGCACAGGGCAATTCAAGAGCCTAAACGTCTCGCGGGCGGGATTGGGTGCAAGGGTCCAGGTCTCGTCTGAGCGAGCACTCATCGCAGTCATGTCCGCGGTGGCTGACCCGTCGTAGATGTAGTACTCGTATTCTGCACGCGCAGGCTTGAGGCTCATGGCCTCGTCGTTGCTCGCTCGGATGTAAAAAAGAAACTCAGAGTTGGCTCCGGCCGGGAGGTAAGCCGTGTATACTCCATCCCCCGCTTGGAAGTCCCCTGCGACGCCCGTATCCACCATTTCAACTGGCTCAAATTCTGCCGCATTCATGTTGTTGGTCCACAGCAATTCTACCGTTGAAGCGTTCATCACCGTCGCTTCGAGGACACCGTTGGATGCTTGCACCCCAGAGATTGACGGATCCAAAACATCGACTTCGGCATGCGAGGACAGAAAGTCCACCCGTGCCTCTACGGTGCTCAGTATTCCTGCAAATCCCCAGTCGGCCCAAAACGCATTGTACACGTTGTTCGAGAATTGACTCATTCCAAACAAACTGTTTGCATCTTGACTTGCCGCAGACTCCATGAGAGACTGCATGGACGCCACCTGTTGTTCCAAGGCAATCATGTCCATCGACTCCGACAAAATGGTCCTGATGTGAGCCAAGTATTGCTTTCGATGTTGTGGATGGTTGAATACAAAATCCGCCAAGGGCCGGATGTCCCAAGCGGGATCGAAACTGGTGAAAAAGGGGTCAAAATGATAGACTTCGTTGGGGTTCCAATAATTGTACCCCATGATGGCCCCCACGAAGGAATTGTCCAGATCCCATGGAATCATTTGAAAGCGCCCCTCTTCATCCTGATACAGGTAGTAGTTGTGCACGTAGTACCCATTGTAGGTGTCGAGGTTGCTCACCACTGTGTTTACGGCAAACGCCCAAAGCACCCTGTCAATGTTCAACTTGTCCCCCAGATTCTGAGGGTTCAAGTTCAAAGTCTCAATGAGGTCCACCAAGGCTTCCCATCCCTCGTCGGATTTCAACGTGTAACTGTCTTGATAGGCTTCGATGTTGGGGCCCAAGTATCGCAAATCGGGAATGCCGCCATCGGTGGCCTCCCCATTTTCATCACAAAACACGCCGGCTCCGTCGCATTTGAAAAGCACCCCATCATCTTCCCCAAAGTGCTTTTGGCAGAATTGCTTGTTGATGCTCTCCGTGTTTACGTAAAGCCCGACGTATTGCCCCTGTGCGTTCAGCTTCATCAGATTGATCTCAGGTGTCGGTAGATATTTCCTGTAGATGCGACTCGCCAGATATTCCTTGCAGTACGTCGGGTCAATCCAAGCATTGGCCAGTTTGAGCTTCTTGTAGCCCAAAAGGGTTTGGCCGGAAATCCAATGGTTGAAGTCCAAATTGTAGGGAACCTTGACATTGCCCGATTCGTATGGCAGACAAAAGGTGGAATTGCCCTTGTACCTCGTGCCTACACTGTCGATCACCACGCCGTCCAACTCCACGGTGGCAGGAATGCGCAGGGAAGGGTTGTTGAAAAAGGCATCGACCAAGGTTTGGTGGTACCCTTCATCCTCGAAAACAACATTCAATTCGCGCAACATCATCGGGTCGTACAACCCTCCTTCCTCGTCATACAACGGTTGCGGACTGTACAAGGAAATCCCCTGAGATAGGACAGACCCTCTCAAGAGAAACAGCAACATCAAGAAACACAATTCAGCTCCTTTCATGAATGATTCAGTTTGGTGCGATTCAAGGAAAGGTCGGAAGAATTTCAAGAATGCCTGATGCTCTGATTGAAAATATTCGTGGACCCCGTAGGACAGAAGCCGAACACCATCAACCCTGATTTGGTTTGTTGATCCTCTCGTATCAGGGAGCATTGAATGCCTCCCACGCGGGAAGTGCTGCCCAATCAAAATCGAAGAGGGCGGCGTTTTCCCAGGAACTCCCTTCGGCACTTGTTTCGCCTTGCGAGGCCACCCAGTCAGGAGCCCAATAACACCACCCAATGCACACGTCTGAGCCCAATCCGTCCAAGGCAGAACGTAGCGCTTGCATGTAAGCCAACTGACCTGAAGGCGCAAACGAATATCCCGGGGTCTCATCTCCAACCCACCAAAGGTTGTCGGTCCAATCTGCCCATTGTGTGGTCCATGCGTATGCCGTTTCCGCAATGAAGACTGGCACGCCTGTGCTTTGATTCAAGGACAATACGGCATCAGAAATTTCATCCATGCTCTGAAGATGCCATTTGCTGTATTGACTGACTGCCACAACGTCCGGAGTGTATCCTGCTTGAGAAAGCATCCCAAAGAACCATGGCGCGATGTCCAAGCTCGAAACGTGAACAGCCACCTGGCATGCCGGGAACACACCACTCACCACATTGTGTCCGGCATTCAACAGATCTGCGAGAGGGCCAAATCCATTCGCCACATTTCCATGAGGAAACATCATGCCGGGGTCGATTTCATTGCCTAGCTGAACCATCGCAGGTTCGATGTCCCGCACAGCCAAAGCCTCCAGTGTGCAATGCAACCAACACGTCATGGACGTCTGAACCTCCTCAAAAGTCTGTCCCTCCCACGCCGAGGGAAGTTCTTGGTGCCCGGGGTCAGCCCACGTGTCACTGAAATGATAGTCAATCAGAATGGGGACATCGAGCGCATCCCACTTTGACGCTTCCTCAACAACCTCCAACCATGAACTCCGCAAACCTTGGTCGGGATTGTGCCATACACGAAGACGGACCAAATTCACGCCCTGCTCTGCCATCCAAGCGCGTGGGTCCTGAATGACCTCACCCATCGCATCTTGGTAGATGACCCCATCGCCCTCCATTTCTGGCAAAAAAGACACATCCACACCACGCCATCCTTGCGAAAGCGCAATCTGAGTGGACATCATCAGGACAAGCAAATGGACAAAACACCTCATTTCTTTCATACATGCCAATTCACAAATGCGACACCCCGCAAGACAGAAGCCAGAGGCCCTCAGCCCGGATTTGATCACTCCTTGAGTCGAACAACTTTTTGGACGTTGCCGTTCGAAAGACGCTGAATGAGAAGTTGCCCAGGCGCATTGGATGGACAAGGCCGTCCCAAAATGTCCCAAGTTTCCTGAACTGCCGCTTCTGATTGCGGAGCCATTGTCTCCACGCTCAGAGGAAGCCCCGTGTTACAGGTTCTGTCGAAGAAGTCCCACGCCACCATGCTGGCGCTGATGTCCATGTTGCCCCATGCTCCAGGCCAGTCGTGTCCGCCGCCGACCACCTTGAACAGCTCCACCCGAGGGCATTGTGCTTCGTTCGACCAAGCGGATACTTCCACTTCACTGCCATCCGTGGGGTCAAGGTTGGGCAATTCCACGGTTCCATCATCCATCAATTGATACAAGTCCACAAAAAACGCCATGGTCTCAGGAATGCTCGGGTACGCCCCCCATCCATCTGCGTTCGTGGGATCGCCGTCGTAATAGGTCACGTCGTCGTTGGTGCCATGGATTTCCAAAATGTTGGTCACCGCGCTTGGGTTGCACGCATCCATGATGTCTTGCATGATCATGCCTGAGACCGGGGCCACGGCCTGAAAAACATCGGAAGCTTGGCACGCCAACAGATAACAAAAATCCCCTCCATTGGACATGCCCGTTGCATACACGGCACCCTCGTCGAGCGAGTGATTGACTGCGAGGTCGTTCTTCAAGGCCAAGGTGAAAGCCAAGTCGTCTACGTCTTCGTTGACCTGGAAGTCGTAGCCCACGTTGAAAAACGCGTTGCCATACGAATCCAAGCTCCCTTGAGGATAGCAAACGGCAAAACCAAAATTGTCCGCAATGGCATTGAAATCTGAGTATTCCATGATGTCCACCGCACTGCCTGTGTAGCCATGAAAGACGAAAACCAAAGGGCAATTCGCGGGGGCTGATTCCGGATGATAATAGATGTATTCACGCTCAATTGTCTCTGAATTGTCTTCGTAAACAAAGGTCTCGAGGTATACGCAACTTCCGTCATCGATGTTGGTGCCCTGAACGGGGTTTAAGGCATTGGGGTCGGTGCACCCTGGTAAGCTTGTATTGCACACGCCATCTCCGACCTGAAAGGCCAAATACCCCTCGTATCCATCCACCAAGGTGAATGGCTCCATGAACCCCTCAAGGGCTGGAATGCACGAGATTTCTCCCCCGTTCCACCCATCGCCCCATGAGTCCGACACCGAGAAGAAGTAGCAGCCGTCTTCCAAGCACAAGGTTTGGCTGGTGGTCGTCCCATCAAACTGCCCTTGGAACGAAGTCAAAGCCAGTGCAATTCCATCTTCCATTGACTGAAAAAGGGTCCAAGACATTTCTTCGCCCCACTCGTCTGTGGAGGTTTCAATGCTCACTTCTGTGAACTCGCATTGGGCTTGAGCTTGAAGTGAGAAACAAACAAGGAGGGCTGACAACCATTTCATGGCAATTGATTTTGTCGAGCCCAGACAATAGACTCAACCGAAAGGTATGGAATGAATCGCTGCCACCTCTCGACGAAAGTGACCTCCAGCCAAGCATCAAGACAGGTTTGTATGTGGCCCAAGAGAACAGCAGTCAAACCATCAACCCCAATTTGGAGAGGTAAAATGACTGCCGGTGGGCTCCAACCTGTTTTTACCAGCTCCCGCCGGCACCACCACCACCGAAGCTCCCGCCACCAAATCCGCCGCTGCCACGAAAACCACCTCCACCACTGCTGAAATTCTTGAAAGCGCCCTTTCTCCTTTGGGCAGAGCGATTGGCGACGAGCATGAAAGCGACCAACGTCCCGAGGTTGTTGTTGCGGGCATACGTCCTCACTACAAAAGCCACAATCAGAATCGGAAGAAGGAACAGAAACCCAAAAAAGAGAAGTGCGACGATCATTCCTGCAGCACCCAACGGAGCGATGGGCTCGTATCCTTGGATTTCACCACTGGCCAGTGGTCCAATCACGACGAGGGCATTTCGAATTCCCCATGCGTAGGCGTCGGGACCACCAACCTTGAACTCTGGAATCACCTCATCGTCAATGATTCGATTGACTGTCGCATCGGGAAGGACCCCCTCAAGGCCATAGCCCACAGCGATGAACACTTGGCCACGCCGTCCTTCAGTTTTTGGTGAAATTGCAAGGACTACGCCATTGTCAAATTGGGCGTCACCGACTCCCCACTTTTCGCCAACGCCCGTTGCAAACTCAAATGCCTCCTCACCACAAAAGTCGGGGTGAGTCACCACGACGATGCTGTTGGGTGTAGTGTCGTTGAGACTTTGGATCGTTTGGTTGAACTCCGCCTCATCCTCTGGGGACAACACGTCGGCAAAGTCATAAACAAACGTGCCGGGCGTCCCGTGTCTCGGCAGGCACTCAAGGGGGGCTTGGGCGAACATCCATGAAGCATTCGCGACGAGAAACGCAAGTAGAAAACCACGTGTTGTCATGACCCAAAGCTGATGTCGTTTGACAATTCGTTGATGTCATTCGCCTCCAAGGGAAAGTGGGCGGACAAGTGCTGACCCGCCAATCGAATTCCTGCAGCAAGCCCCTCCGCGGGATTTGCGGCTGTCAGACCGACCATCACAGTGTCTTTCACTTCATTCCAAAAACCCTCTGGAACAACTGCATTGATTCCGCCATCCCCAAGAATGGCAAACTTTCGATCCTCTGTGGCCAGATAAAACAGCACCCCATTGCGCAGTGCTGTCTTGTGCATGGCCAATGTCTCAAAAACCAAAGCTGCCCGATCCAAGACGTCGCCCTTGCAACGCGACTCCAAATGCAAACGGATTTCACCGCTGGTCTGTGACTCCGCATCCGAAATCGCGGCGAGAACATTCGCCTGTTCTTGGTCACTGAGAAAGCTTGACGTGGCCATCAGGAATCAAACGTTACAGATGGTGCCGCTTTTGACTCTGCCACAGATTCAAAATACTCTCTTTGATCAAAACCAAACATGCCTGCCCAAAACACACCCGGAAAGCGTCGAACCTTCCCGTTGTAGCCTTGAACCGCCTCGTTGAATCTCTTTCTTGCCACAGAGATTCGATTTTCCGTTCCCTCGAGTTGGGCCTGGAGATCTGAAAAATTCTGTGTGGCTTGAAGTTCTGGGTAACGTTCGCTGTATCCAAGCAGACCATTCATGGCCCTTCCAAGCACAACGTTGGATTGCTGAAAATCCGCGATGCTTCCGGTCCCATTTCCAACTGCCTGCATCGCATTGAATGCAGATGCCCGCGCTTCCGTCACCGCCGTAAGCGTCTCCTTCTCAAAATCGGCAGCCCCCTGAACCGTGGCGACAAGGTTGGGAATGAGATCGTACCTCCGCTGATATTGCGTTTCGACGTTGGACCATTCGGCATCCACCCCCTCTTGAAGAGAGACAAACCCATTGTAGCTGTTCATGGCACTGAAACCAACAAGGGCCAACACGGCGAGAACAATTCCGATGACGTATTTCATGCAGGCAATGTAGTCGATGCTGACCAATAGACGGTCAATCATTTGTTCGTAAACGCTCAATCACAATGCCTTACAAGTCTAAAATGGTGGACCCCGCAGGACAGAAGCCGAACTCCCTCAACCCCGATTTGGTGCAATCAATGACCTCCTGTAACAATCAATTGCTGGACAAGGTGTTGCCTGTCTTGGAAAAGAATGAGTAGATACTGACCGCTTTCCAACTCAGTCAAGTCCAACACTTTTTGACCGGCAGTCATCATATCCTCTTGGACACATCGACCTGCATGATCAAACACTTGAAAGTGGCCTGCAGAAGTTGAAGAACCCAAATCAATTTGAACCATCCCATCCGTGGGATTTGGGAACACCAAGAAATCAGATTGAATGTCTACAGTTGAAGCTGTCAGAATACAATCACCTCCGTACAAATCAATCTGGAATGTTGTATCCAAGGCCATTGATTCGCTGTGATTTACCCAAAACGCCCAATGGTTCATGTTCCATGATGAAAATTCACTTGGATCTGTAAACTCGATGGACAAACTCTCAAAGGCAGTGGAGCTTAACGTCAATGTGTAACACTCGTCTTGCCCCAAACAGAATGTATCAGATGCACCCTGGTAGAACCCACTTTCATCGAAAACCATAAGCTGCGACAGAACAACATTTCCAGCACTGTCTGACAAACTTGCGGTCACTGAGGACGCTTCGCTACCGACGGCGTATGAGTTCATTGCAATGGGGAAACACCCGCCATCTCCGTTCCCAGTCCAGAGCAATTCTTGAGGATGAAAAACCCAATCCAATGTGCACGCCATTTGGTCTCCAAAGCCTGTCCACAATTCCAATGTGACGTCAATTGGAACTGCCCCCCCTTGCCATGGCTCAATCATTTCCAAAACGTGGTATGATGTACCTGCGATCCCAAAATACATGACCTGCTCTTCGGCAATCAGATTTCCTTCTCCGTCTTTAACACGCCATGCTGGATAGCTGTAGATTTCATCGAACGAAAGATTGGCGCAAAGCAGATTGATTTTTTGATTGTCAAACGGGTCAAGCCAAACGCCGTACACTTCGAGGTCTTCACATGACTGAGCGCGAAGTGACAAGCTCACTCCAAAAACAAGAAGGCATAAAATCAATCGCATGATTGGTGAGGTTTTATCTCAAGAAAACTACACCCTAATCTGCCAATCTTTGGCATTCAGCGAAATCGCAACTTTTCAAATCAGAGCATCAAGTCCAATTTACTTGTGGGCCCAGCAGGACAGAAGCCGAACACCATCAACCCAGATTTGGTGCCGTGAAAAGAGGTGCCACACGGAGATTTACCATTATAAAATTCAGCAAGTGCCTTACCTTCTTGGCATGACAAGATTTTTTTCTTTCGCTTGTTTTTTCTTGCTCGCAGTCTCACCATGTTGTGGCCAAAGCAATGAAGCTCGTGTTCTCGTGATCGGTATCGATGGACTTCGATCCGACTGTCTGGAGGCGGCCAATACACCTGCCCTCAACAACCTCATCGCGGATGGCATCTACAGCCCCGATGCTCTCAACGACGACATCACATACAGCGGTCCCGGTTGGTCTGGAATGATCTGCGGCGTTTGGTCCGACAAGCATGGAGTGACTGGCAACAATTTTGTTGGCAGCGATTTCGAGGCTTATCCCTCTTTCATGCGTCGTCTAGAATTGGAGAATTCAGACCTCAATACCTATTCAATTTGTCACTGGGCTCCAATCAACGATTACATCTTAGGGGAAGATGTAGATGAAGGCGTCAATGTGTCCACAGATGCTGCTGTGCGTGATGGGGCTGTAGCAATCCTAGAAGATGGGAACCCACACGCCATGTTCTTGCACTTTGACGACGTGGACATCAATGGCCATGGCTTCGGATTCAATGCCAATGTCCCGGAATACATGAATGCCATTGAAGCCACGGACCAATTCATCTCAGACATCCTCATAGCGCTGACAAGCCGACCCAATTACGCGAATGAAAACTGGTTGACCCTTGTGTCAACGGATCATGGAGGTATCGGATTCAATCATGGTGGCACCTCCATCGAAGAGGAGACCATTTTCTTCATCGCCAGTGGGAACGCTGTTTCCACCAATGTGTTGGTCAAGGACACGCTTGAGGTCTTGCCCGCTCCTGAAAATTGCATCGCCCCTGATGTGGCAGAATTGCAATTTGATGGCGACGGCGACGCAGTGGTCATTGAAGATCACCCGTCGCTTCAACTCGGCGCGGACCAAGACTTCACCCTTGAACTTCGGATTCGCACCGAAGCCACGCCAGATGTGGCCATTTTTGGGAACAAAGATTGGGATTCAGGCCTAAATCCTGGGTTCGTTTTCTCTTTTGAATACCCCAACGGTCCTGCTTGGAAGGTGAACATTGGTGATGGCAATCAACGTGCCGATGCCAACGGTTTCAGCGGCGTTGCAGATGGCCAATGGCATACCCTTTCCTGTTCATTTGACCGAGATGGAATGATGCGGCTCTACACCGATGGAGAGTTCTCGGCCGAGGAGGACATCTCTTTCATTAGCGACATCGACGTAGGCAATGGCTGGTTTGCAGGTTCGGACATCCTAGGGGCTTACAGTTACTCGGGTGCCATCGCTGAAATCAGGTTCTGGCAAGGCATCCTTTCTGAGGAAGTCATTGGCAATTGGCATTGCAATGCCTTGAATGGAAGCCACCCGAATTGGGAATCCCTGCAAGGACATTGGGCCCTGACTGAGGGAGCGGGCTTTCAAGCAACCAACATCATCAACGAAGAACTGACAGGCACCATCCAGGGTGCAACATGGAACGAGCCACAGGGTGTGATTGCATTTGATTACAGCAATACCCCGCGCGTTGTAGATGTGGCGGCAACGGCACTCGATCATATGTGCCTGGACATCGACCCGAGTTGGGCACTGGATGGAATCTCATGGGTTGACGGTTGCAACATCTCCGACGTCGAACGGTTGGAACGGTATTCCATCAAAACCAACTTGTTCCCGAATCCAGGAACGGATGCTTTCCAAATCACAGGCCTCTCGTCCGATGCTTCAATTGAGATTTTTGACCCACAAGGACAGTTCATTCACCTCGGAAATCCCGGGACCGACCTCCACTCTGTTCCCCACACATCTGGTCGGGGGGTGTATCTTATCCGCATCGTCGACGGAGAAGAGCGACGCACTCTACGTTGGGTGAGGCAATGATGAACTCTACGCTCTTGAACGAACAGTGGGATAAATCAATCAAGGGACTTCCAAAGCACGGCTTAACGAAAGTAACGAAGACGGATGATGCACTTATCGTTGAATTAGTTGATTTACTTTTATAGATATAATCGCACCGTCCCGCGTGGGGATTACCATTGTTCAGATTTAGGGAGAGGCATACGTTGAATAACATTCTCTTTAGTCATCCAAATAAAGCACCTTCATGATTCGCAGTTCAAAAGTTAAGCCCTTCACTTGGAGGGCTTCTTTCGTTTCATAAGGTGTTCCTCAATGGTCTGAAACGATGCAAACATAAAAACCATTTCCTCCGAATTACTTGCGCTGGCATCAAGCATGTACTGTTTTGAACCTCTGATTTCAAGTCCTAGTAGGCGCTGATAAATCAATGCATGCGATTTCCGAAAGACAAAACAGCACGCATCGACCCCCAATTGCCTCCCTACTTCTAACGTAAATTCGATGAGGCCCATCAATACGGTTATGCTTGCATGTGTTTTATCAATCATGATTCTCCAAGAAGAACAAAGTCGTTTGGAGCACTTTCGTGCCTTATCGGTCTGATCTGGAAAATGTACATCCGAGTGGAGTCCATGTTTGTCATCCAAAGTAATCGTGTTCGTCCCAATGATTCTCCCTTCGTACTCAACAATGAGAACCGTAGTTTCTTCAATATCATTGAGCTTAGGGTATAGAATGAACATCCCTGAATCCATTGGAGTAATCCGACCCGCATCAACCAGACAGTCGTGGGTTAGACTATGAATTTCAACCAGTCGCGATTCATCTTCAAGAATACTATATCGATAGCTCATTGTTTCTTCGCGACTCCATTAAATACACCAGCAAATAACGAATAGCCGCCCTCCATCAAGTCTTCAATCATTTGGCCATAGTCATCGGCAAAAGATTCTTTTTGCTCAGGATGAAGTTGCTGAAATTTAAACGATGTGGTTATGGTTAAGAAATTCTTCATTCCCAAATCCAAATCAGAAACACCTCTGAGTTCGGTATTAAAAGCTAGAAATCCAGCTTGTTCGAAATAATTATTGAACTTTCTCCCTATAAAACGATCTCCACCTAATTCCCTTTGACGCTCAGCTGCTGCTGACTTCAATTGCTCAAATGTTTGATGCTCTGGATGGATTATTAGCCAACTATCATCGACATCAATTAATGATACAACTCCCTCCGGCTTCAGAACTCTTTTAATTTCAAACAGAACTTTTAATGGGTCTACAAGATGTTGGAAGAGGAAGCGTGCGTAGACGAAATCAAACGATTCATCCTGGAAAGGCAGGGCATATACATCACCCTTGACAAATGACAAGTTGGTTACATCCCGGTACTTTCGGGATGCCAAATTGACCAGTTCATCGCTTCGATCCACACCAACAACTTCCCCGTCCTTCAGCAACTTAGATAATTGATTACTCACTATTCCGTTCCCACACCCCAAATCCAAGACTTTCATTGATGAAGTCAAACCTGACTTATGAAGTAACTCCTGTTCCAAGGCTAATCCGGAATTCGCCTGTAAGCTTAACCGGTCCAATTCGACCTTTTTGCTCGACAAAGATTCAACTTGATATGAACCTTTTTGCTTCATACTCGCTCTATACTGAACCCGTCAATTGCCTGTAGACGCATAAATGA
>Ga0209503_10000619_pt1 | contig 20607 bp, 10 predicted proteins | sample SouAtlMetagenome_2_FD_187448 | JGI IMG/M metagenome (GOLD analysis project Ga0209503, IMG submission 187448) | Marine eukaryotic phytoplankton communities from Atlantic Ocean - South Atlantic ANT15 Metagenome (SPAdes) (version 2) | ecosystem: Environmental > Aquatic > Marine > Oceanic | place... | reverse complement strand
TTGCAGCATCAGCAACACCAGCGACACTATCAACTTCGAAATACTATTCTGGAAATCATAAGCCGAATGCCCAGTAACGAGGTCCTTCGACCGCACGCGCCCCATTTAGTGGCAGTTGCACTTGATGTTCTCATACATCGCAGAGACTATGAAGAGAATGCTTTGTTGGCATCGCGAATCATTTTTGATTTGTACAAGGCATATAGGAGTCTACCGCAAGACTACATCCAACCCGCATTAGATTTTGTAGTATCGGCATACAAGACCCTGCCTGGCGCGGTAAGCATCTGAATAATTAATTCCGTGTCAAACTTTTCAGGAGCACGACACCTATCTATTCATTATGGATCAGCACATCATCTAATCACACCTGTGTTTTTGTCATTATTCTGTTTTCGGTATTTAGGTACAACAAAGCTTCTCCTTCCAGCAACTGTCCGCTGTTGCCTTGAGTTCAGAGTCCAATAATCATCAAGAATCAGACCTCGCCGCAAGTAATGATGGCGGTGATAGCCCTGGTGATGCGAAAAGTAAATCACCGCCCGAAGTACTCTCTCCATTGAAGAGCAAAGACGGGGATACAACTGACCCGACAAAAATGGATATAGATGACACAGATACAAGTCAACTCATCCAAACAAGTCCAGGCTCTCGTAGGTCGGTCGTGTTATCATTTCAACAAATATCTCTATCTCCACGATCCAATACGTCTTTCCGAGTGCTCACAGAATGGCCACTTATAGTCATGCTCATGTTCCAATTGTATCCAAAATTTCTGAAGGGAAATATCTCCACCCTTATCAAAGTAATGACTGAAGCCTTGTGTCTTCGTGCACCAACCATCGACTCGATCGAAAATCTGTACCGACACCAATTGCAACAACAAACTCAACCTACATCTCCAGGTACCACCGATGCCTCACAAGCGCTGCCGAAGCGACAGCTGGAAGACACCGCCAAGCGCTTGTATTTTTCGAAAAGCCGTGAATTAATAGCTGCACAGGCCAAGACACTCTCATTTTTAACATACCTCCTGAGGGGCTTTTCCAGTGAATTAAAGCCATACGAGGATCGTTTGGCAAGCAACGTAGTTGCCATCATGTCCTCTTGTCCAAGAGAGTTGCTCAGCACTCGAAAGGAACTCTTGGTGGCTACACGGCATTTGCTGAACAGTGATTTTCGAAACGGATTCTTTCGTCATGTTCATTCCCTTTTAGACGAAAAGATACTGATCGGCTGGTCTTCGAAGCATCAACATCGTCATCGTTACCTCAGCCATCATTATTCGGAACAAAGTGTCTTGCGCCCGCTAGGATATACCGTTTTATCTGATCTGATCCAACAAACCCGTACCACACCAGTGCTTACATTGGCTCAAATCTCCAGAGCTGTTACAATTTTTTCCCGGGTTCTTCACGATGCCTCCCTTCCCATGTCTACACAATATACTGCTGTAAGAACATTGCTCAGCGTTCTCGACGCCGTCTTTTCTAACAAGGATCGCAATCCACAATTGGGTCGAGATATACTGGTTAGAATTTTGCGGACCCTAGTGGAAAAGCTCTCAACGCTTCACGATGCGAGCACTGGTAGCATCACTAACAAGCAGACCACAAAAAACACAGAACAGAATTCAGTTGGTGAAATCAAGGAACAATCATTGTCCGAGGGGGAAAAGAAAGAAAGCAGCAACGACAATTCGAAAAGACAGCATCATTTCTGGTTCGAACCAAAAAGTGAGCCTTTGAAAGATAAAAAGTGTATGGTGCGGGCAATCGTGGTAGGGTCAAAGACGCTTATTTGGTATATAAATAATTATCGAGCCCAGAGAGAAAAAGAAAAGATCGATAATATACCTCCACCACGTGCAGGAATAAACAACGAAGAGGTTTTTTCGGGGTTGGCAAAGATCACACAAGCAGAGCACAATCTCATTGATCAATATATTGTCCTGGGTATTCCTTGCATAAAAATTTTGAAGGAACAAAGTCGAGAAGAGGCGGAAGGTCGAACTGGAACTGGCGGAGAAAGACCAGCAACTGAACAATTCCGTGACACTCTGACATATTTTGCGGCTGCTTTTACCACACTGGATGGATATGATCTGCGTCGGATCATGGGGCGACGTTTAGGTGTGCTTGTGGATGCTATAAAGGAGGACCCTACAGCAATCATAATTCCCCGACACCTTCTGAGTGCTAATGCCACGACAAGTTTTGAATTTTGCAGCATGATGATGAATTTTTTGGTCGAGCGCATGGACCACCTTGTTCTTGCGAAGACAGAAAATATTTGCTTTCTATCAGTATCAACGGATAAAGTGAGTGATCGGTTGGGAGCTTTTCAATGTCGGTTGGAGGAAAAGGAGAACGCGGATGAAGAGGATATGAAAGATACCTCGAATGCATATCTCCAGCTTTTCGAGAGAATTCTGAAGTCTCTTTCTTCGTATCCTGACAATGAGCGTGCACTACGTCCGCACCTAAAAAAGATTGTGTCTACATGCCTGCGTTCTTCTCTAGAGAAAGTAGACGTGAAGGCTGATAATTATTGTATGTTGCTGCGATATGTCTTCCGAGCGATCTCTGCCGGAAAATTTGAAGAATCGTACAAAGAACTTCTACCATTGATTCCCGCCGTCCTAAACGGGCTGTTTCGAGTTTTATCCAGCACCGGTGATACTACCTTATGCCACACCCTAATCGAGCTAGTTTTAACAATCCCGGCTAGGCTGTCTTCTCTTCTACCGCACATGAATTTACTACTACGCGTAATCGTTTCGGCCTTGAATTCAAATTCAGATGACTTGGTGAATCTTGGGTACGTTACTTCCGTTGCGATAATAACCACATCTAGTTGGCCGATTCTAACTCTAACTATTTCTCGCATCGTCTTTTTCTTCAACTTATTTTGAAGATTACGAACTCTAGAGTTCTGGGTAGATAACTTGAATCCTGAGTTTCTGTTCCCAGAGTTATCAAAGCAAAAGAAGGTATTCGTTTCTTTAATGAAAGCACTGTCTATACATTTAAGACCGGCACCGTATCCTTACGGATTGTTGACTCTTCGCCTTCTGGGGAAGCTTGGAGGGAAAAATAGACGCGTCTTGCGCGAACCAATAGACATTACTGACCCGAATTCGTTGTTAAAGAACTCCGTAGAAAATATGAGCGTAGAATTCACGTGGTCAACGAAACCTCTTTTAGATGTCAAGGCGGATTCTAAGTTACTGGAGGGATCTTTGAATGAATCGACGTTCAAAATTGATCTTCCGATTCAGAGGTGTTATGAGCTTTTGAAAAGAACTTCTCATTCAAGGATATTTGATTCCGAAGTGATATTATTGGAGCAAACATCTTTATCAGAAGATCTTAAAGAAGAGACAGATGGAAGAAATCCGGAAGCCTTATTGTCAAAAGATATCAGTGAAGTTGATCTACTTGGTTACTGCGTGGAGATCAGGAAGGAAACAACGTTAAGTCAAGTAAAGGCTGCAATTCAAGTTCTTCGTAGTGCTCTGACAAAAATCATAAGTATACCCGAGCGCAGTCTCGCACTTGTTGATTTCAAAGGATCAGAAAATAAAACCGAGGTTGAACTCACAAGTGAAGCTTTTGATATGCAAACAATTGCTTCTGGATTATCGAAGTACAATGACGAATTCCGAACCATCACTATTGGTTTGATGTTCGGTTGCTCAATTACACCAATAAAAAAGGTGGAGCTTGATTTTGTAAAAGGGCTCCTGACGACTGTGTTTGTCATTGTAAAGAGTCACCAATCAAATATCGTACGCGTGGATGCGAACGGATCATCCACACATCACGCAACGGAGAATTCTGAATCTGATGATGAATTCAAGGAATTTGGAGAAGAGGGTTTAGGCTCATTAAAACCATTTGGATACTTTGAGTTGAACGGGCCACTCAAGCATACGACTGACCCACTTACCATTAACAAAGCTCTTTCAGAATTCCTAACGCAGTCGTCGCCTTCTTTGATTGATGTTGGGTTAAACTTGCTAAAACATGTTCTCGAGCTTCCAAGAGCTTTGAAAGCCAGCGGTAGCGATGATAGCGTTGATCAGGTGTTAGACAGGGGCTCTATGATTTTTTTCGAGAACTTGTTGAGTGCATTGTGTGATAAGTGCATAGTTTCTGATTGGAGTGTGCGGAATGGTCTTTACAAAGGTATCAATATGATGGTTAAACTTCTTGGTCAATCTTGGGCTAAGAGGTATGAGACAGAAATTATGAATGTGGCTTTATATGCCGTGAAGAGTGTCCCCGGTGAAATGTCCATTGCAGGAATAAAGAGTTTCGAATTTCTAGTTGAACTATGTTCTAATCTTTACGGGAAGATAGAGATTAGTAAAGAGAGTAAAATGCCGTTCACTGTTGATATGCTATCGCTTTTGAGAAGCAAAGAGGAAAAAGTACCCGAGGTTTTGAATGCTGTTTCAAAACCGCGCGATGATGTCATGCAGATGCTCATTAATGAGTTAGCTTCGACAAGTCATCTAGTTCGGTAAGTAATCATGCAAGTCTCTTGTAATCATGCCATACCTTTTATTCTAATATTATCGCTCCATTATATTCCAGCGCTGCTGCTCGATATGTTTTTGAACAATACTTTCTGAATGCAGTGGCAAAGCCCGATTCAAAGTCGTTACTTGAAAAACAAATTACTCTTGTTCGTAGAGTGTTATTTTCGCGATCGCTGCGCCTTCTTCCCCTCCAAGAACAGGTGGGCGCAGTTGAAGCGCTAACAGTACTCGTCGATCGGGTTCCAGATTTAATTCCTCTTGAAGATCAGCATCTCCTTGCATTTTTATCAGAACTCTTGAAAATGGCATCAGTAGCTGATGGTGAAATGACGGACAACAATTTAGTTGGAAGCGTTGTAGATAAAAATGGTTTCGTTTTACCCGACCATAGTAGGCATCAGACATTGACAAGTGATAACCAAGATGTAGATCCTACTCTACGACCCTCTTCTCTATTTCTTCGAAGACACTGTGTACTCACGATAGATTCTCAAAAGCTACTAGTCGGGGAGGAGCTGCCTAGTGGCGTCCAGCTACGCGTTTCATCGATTCAACTGCTTCGGTCAATAATCCGTGGTCATCCCGACATGTTTTTCAATGCTGAATCTTCAACACCAGTTGGTGAGTCAAGAATCGAGAAATTGTAATTGAATTGCGACATTATTAGAAAGTCTAACACTTGCATCTATTCTTGCACACTAGGAAATATTCGGCCTCATGTAATAAGCCTACTTTTCCGGTCATTAGTTTCACAACCATTCCAGGCAGTAACTGCCTCTCATGACGCTCTTCGGGATGTATTAACACTTAGTGTTGTGACTACGGATGGCCCAGAAGGAAAGAGATCTAAATCACGTCTTCGAAAAGAGTTGCTTCAAACTTGTATCCGGCCAGTTTTATTGAATCTCAGAGACTACACCAGATTGTCCACATGCCTTCTACGAGGTTTATCGCAGCTGCTTTCCCTCCTCTCTTCGTGGTTCAACAAGACCCTTGGAGAAAAATTGCTTGATCACTTACAGAAGTGGACAGATCCAAATAGAATACGATCTCACAAAATATGGAAAGAGGGAGAAGAACCAGACGTTGCGGCATCGATTGTTGGCCTTTTCACACTTCTTCCCCATGCTTCAAATTTTGTTGACCCTCTCGTGAAGACAACCATAAAGCTAGAAGCTTGTCTTCCTGCATACAAATCGCGCCACATACATTCGCCTTACCGAAAGCCACTTGCACTTTATCTGAACAAATACAGCCAATATACTGTGGCCTTTTTCCTCCAGCGCTTAAAAACACCTCTTTATACCGAGCTTTTTCAGGATATTTTGAAATTTGAAGACTCAACACAACTCCGTCATTATCTTAGCGGGAAAAAGTGCTCTGCTTCTGTTTTGAATGTTTCTTTCGAACGGCCCCTGGCAATCATTCGCTCAGAAAAGGCATCTGTGTCAGGGGCGTCACCTTCTAAAGCTTTGAAAAGTGACACTTCCTTGGCCCTGTACGGTATTCATCCTTTTCCAAGTAGAACTCAGAATCAAAGAGAGACAATGCTTCTTCGAGAACTTAGCGCTAAGGATAAGAAGCTTCGAATCTTACAACAAGAGTTTTTGAAAGCAAAAGAACTTGTTCAACTTCGAGGAGCAGCTGGAAGTGGGAAAAACGCAACCCCAGCTACGAAGGCAGCTTTTGAGGAAGCCAAAAAGAAGCACAAGATGACCAAGTCTACGTTCGATAGAGGGATAAGGGAACTAACTGATCTTAAAAAACGCGTCGCAGCTGAGGCTGAAAAGTCAAAAATGTCTCAGGAATCGGTTTTGAATAGTCCTGACGGTATGAGACCAATGACAATTGACAGTTTGGAATTGCAATTCCAAGGATTCCGTCTAATTGAAACTTTGGTGAAATATGATTCAAACTACCTGAATCAGGACAACGATGTTCTGCGTGCGTTGCGTTGGCTCTGGAGGAGTAGGGGTAGATATCTAAGAATGCAGCATGAAGAATCGATTTCGCCAAGGTATCAAGGTGAAACCAAAGCTTTGGCACATTTTCTTGTTAACTATTCCAAAAGCTCCCCAAGTGACGTCGATATTCTTTTTGAATTGATTAGAATCTTTTTGCAACCAGTAAGCGGCGATTTTTCATTTGTGCGATCATTCTTGAAAGAGACATCGTCGGATTGTCTCAAGAAAGAACAGCGAGAGCAAATCATGCAGCGATATTTCGCACTCATGGCTGGAGAGAGTACAGAAGAAATAAAGTTGCTTTCATTGCAACTTGTAGTCTATCCAATGTTGCACTCGTCATTCCATAAAAGAGATTCCATTAATGGTAGCTCGTCATCGATAACAAATTCAGACGATACCGAAATGTCAGATGTAAAGAATCCGGAATCATCTACATCTCCTGGGTTTCCTAGCACTGAAGTGGTACAAAAGTTTGTAACGGAAATTTTATTTCACAATGGCAAAGTAAATCCATGTGGAGAACAGCTGAAGGTTGGTCTGTTGCAGATTTCTGATCTTTTTCTCGAGTTTGTTCCAGATGAATTTAAGGGGAAAGGGAGCGACATACTAAAGTTCTGCTGGTCGCTCTTGAAGAGCGACGACACATCTTGCAAAAATTGGGCATATGTTGTCCTTTGTAGGTATATCAACGTTTTTGACACGCCACAGAATGTTATTCTTCATGTATATGATGCTCTTTTGCGCACTCACCAACAAGAAGGGAAAGAATTAGTGAGGACCGGACTTAATCTTCTAGTATCTGCGCTGCCAAAAAGATTGAGCAATGCTGGTTTTAAAATCGCAATCGACAAAACATATAGATTGATGTTCGAAGAAGGGAATTCTATTCCTCAGCTAGCGCATGTTTGGTACATCGTAGTAAATCATCCCGACATATTCCTGCATCGACGGTCTCAGCTCGTAAGTTACATGGTCAACTCGTTGAACCGAATAGGTCTACCACCGAATAGCCCCGCGGAAAGTCGTGGTTTAGCATTATCAATAGTAGAGCTTGTTTTACGATGGGAGAAAGATCGAAATGGAAGTATACATCAAGGAATGGAAGCATCTACTGACGCAATGGATATTGATGAACCAACTGCCCCTTCAGGAACACAATTGAAGCACACTGAGGCGAAGCCTTTAGATACTACTAAACATAATGCTCCTGACGAAGTTTGTCTCCGGATGGATAAATCGATGATTGAAACGATGGTTAACTTTCTCATTCGACTAAAAATTCTACTCGCAGATCCTAAGGTTGAAAACCCCTCGATCAACGTTGAGACAAAACTAAATTCACTGCTTCGAGATATAATAAAAAGATGGAACGGTTCTTTACTACGCCCAATATATTTTGAAAAAGTGGTTTCGATGTGCAAAGATGACGACGAAAATTTCGCTGAAGCTAGTAAGTCAAAAAGTAGGAAGAAGGGTGCGAAGGAGACCGATAAGTCACATTCAAAAGGTCTAAAGTCCACTGGTCCAAAGGATGAAGACCCAAAGCGATCAGTTGCAGGTTTATCTGAAAGTTTGGTAGCTTGCCTTGAAGTGCTTTTGATACTTGCAGAAGAAGACCCATGTAATTCATTTTTGGCACATAATCCAGGACAGTTGAAGTCCATTTTGAGAGCTTCTTTCCGGCACGCAAAAGTACCCTCAGAAAAACGCATCCGAGATAGACTGGATAAATTTCTTGTCACTTTCTTGTCACTTGGATCACGTGCAGATGAAAGAGTTGTACAACCGATAACGGTATGGCTCGAGAATATTCTCGTAGAAACGGAAGCTGAATATCGGAGAAGCCATTATCAGATTAATATTGAAAGTCCGCGCCAAGCTAGACTTCGACAACAATCGCTGCCTGAGGAAATTTGTTCGGAGGACTGCGGTGTTTTGTGTAGCCTAGGTATTATACAAAAAGTTGGACGAATTTCACATTCATATCCAAAGCATTTCACTGCCTCGATGATATCACTTTTAAATACAATAATAAAGAAACACACCATCCAGGCAGCCGCAAAGCAAAAGCAGAATGGGGTTGCGTACAACTCGAAGACGGGAAAGATAAGTATTCGTCAAATGCACTCGACACCAATATCTGGGATACTTCAAGAAGTTCTGCCTGGAAATCTACAGTCACCTGTTTCGGCTATCACTAGAAATGTTCAAGGGAAGCAATACGATTTGTCGCGAGCGTTAAAAGACTTTGATTACAAGTTGCAGTCGGCGATCATTATTTTGGATATTCTAGGAGGAAGCGACTTGGTCTACATTTTTTCGAACAACAGGAAAAAATTCATATCGTTACTCCAGTCTATCTTTGATATGAGTAATAATGTGCATGTTATTCTTTCTGCTGTTCGTATAGTCGGAAAATGGTTGCTTGCGGATTCTTCAGGGCCGCTAACCACGAAAGAGCGCAACAGCTTTTTATGGCAAATCTCTGGCTTTGATTTCAACGGACTTTCGGATCTCATTTCACAACCTTTAGCAGATGTGATGTGTTATCACATTACTTCCCTACTGAATAAATTCGATCTGCTGACGAAAGATCAAAATGAGAATGGCAGAGATATGATCACCGGTCGATCCCTTGTAGCATGCTTGATGACGGCTGACAATGGCAATAGAGAGAAAATGTTATCTCTTTTCGAAAGGTCAAGGTGTGAATCTCTTCAGCAGACACGTCAGCCTGTAGATATACTTTGGCAGCTCTTTCATAGTGATTTCGAAGGATTGGGTGGAAGACATTGGGTGGTAGTATTTGTAGAGATTCTCCTCGGTAGTATCAACCCAATTCATGAAAGCAAAGCATTTTCTGCTGGGCGCACTTCGAAAGTAAGGCAACAATTGCCTGCTCCCGTCGTTGGAACTGAGAGTTTGGATCTTGATTTTGATTCATCAGTTCAAATTACATATGAGATGTTCACAGACTCTCTTGAAAGTGAAAAATCAAGCTTAGGAAAAGATGCAAAGGGTCTGATTCGAGCACTTCGTCTTTTGGCTCATGGTGATAGTTGCGTGTGCCAAGCTTTGATGCAAACACTTTTACCAGCAACATGGAATAGTATTTCGGACAATTCAGTGAAACTACGTCTTACAACTGCAATGGAGTCTTTCTTATCACGGCCTTTCCATGCTCAAACATTCAAGAAGGAAGCCAGTGGAACACGTATGCCACAAAATTCAATCAAATCATTTCTATCGAGTGTCGTTCTTTTGGACCCATTGCCATTCATCGACGTAGATTTGTTGATCATGTTGGCTCAAAATTACAACTCTTGGTACGAAGTCTTGACAATTCTCGAAAATCATTACTTCGTTTTGTCATCATCAAAGTTGTCGAAAACTGGATCAGTCGCCTGTGACAAAGTGCTTCTTGCAATGCGGCATTGTTATCGGCAGCTCGGTGAATCAAAAATTTGGTCAACGTTGGCACTAAAATCGTGCGAACTTCCAGGATCAGGGTACGCAACATCACTTGAAATTTATGGAAAAGTAGACAAAGCATTGGAAGCTTTTACCGGTCTAATTGACTTGGTAGAATCTGAAGAGTCTTCGGCTGCAACTCACTTCGAAATGGACTATTGGGAAGAGAGGTGGGTGAACCTACAGCAGCAACAGCAACAACTTGACGTTGTTTCTGAGTATGCTAGACAATCCAAAAATGAAAAAGTTATGCTTGAGTGTGCTTGGCGAGAAAGAGATTGGGATAGTGTGAGATCGTTGTGTTCTTCACCTCCGATTGTGGCAGCTGTCGAATCTGGTGATCCTGCAATGAAAATATGTGAAACACTGTCAGCGGTAGCTGACGGAAAGCTTGGAGACGTTGAGAATCTTCACGCGCAGAGTTCACAATTGGCTCTGTATAAATGGCAAAATCTCCCAGTTTTTTCCGGAGGAAGTTGTGCACACGCAAAGTTGTTACATTATTTTCACCGCTTGGTGGAAATACGAGAATCAGGTCAGATAATGGTCGAAACAAATAATCACTCGACCGGGAAAACACTGCCAGATCTCAAGAATCTTCTTAAGTGAGTGTGACTGTGTATTGTAAAGTTTTCGATGGTTTTTGCGTTTCTTATTGTTTTGCTTACAAACTAAAATCTTAATCGACATTTCTGATTGAAATATCTTAGCGCTTGGAGACACCGACTTCCGAATGACGAGGAGGATTTAACAGTCTGGGATGAAATATTCACATGGCGTGCGCATATGTTCAATGCCATCACATCAAATTTCCATTGGAGCGAACCAAATACTCTAGCGACGCTACATGATCGTCCTTGGACAGGTCAGTGTTCATACTGTTGAATATTATTTCGCCTAGATAACTTTTCTTCATCTAACGTTTTGATTTCTGTTTCATGTTCGTAATGAGTAGCAATTAGAATGTCCAAGGTAGCAAGGAAACATGGGATGCAGCAGGTGAGTTTACATTGTTGGAAAGTCCATGGAGGAAGATATATATTTTTTATGTCGTCTCACCCTAAGCTTTCTTTCTTGGACCTTGTTTAGACTTCGTTTCTTTTACTAAATCGGATTACCGATAGTCGAGCTATGGACGTATCGGATGCTTATTTGAAACTTCGCGAGCAAATCTTGCTTTACAACAACCCTGAAAGTGAGCTTGAAAGAACAGGTGGACTAAATTTGATAAACACTACAAACCTCTCATATTTCGATTTGTCACAAAAGAGCGAACTCTTTAGGCTGAAAGCTATCTTTTTAGCATCACTACGTCGAACTTCGAAATCAAATCAGGCATATTGTCACTCTGTTCAAATCTGCCCAAGTCATACCAAATCTTGGATTAGCTGGGGAGGATTATGTTCATCCCTAGGATCAATGACAGAGAAGCAAGCTGAACATGCGCGGGCAAGTGGAAGTGACAAGGTTCGCGAATCAAGAACTGACTCAACAAAAAAAGTTGCCCAGTACCTAGCGCAGGCCATGGGATGTTTCATAGAAGCTATTCAGATCGATCCGAATGAAAAATCTCGAATTCATCTCCCCAGATGTCTATGGATGTTAACTAAGGATGGTACATCCCCTGGAGTTTTATGTCAAACACTTGAAAACAGAGGGACAAAATTGCCGCCCTGGGTCTGGTTACCATGGATTCCTCAACTACTTACAGGGCTTTGTCGCATCGAAGGAAGGGCTATCAAGGTTATACTTTCCCGTGTCATTAAAGCGTATCCACAAGCAGCTTATTATTCTCTTCGGGCCTTTTATCTCGAAAGAAGAGACGTGGAACGAGCCAAAGGAGGCAATATTGCCCCGGGACAACATATGGCTTCTGTCTCATATGCCGAAGAAATGATGAGTACTCTTCGCCGATCGCATGCGTCACTATGGAGTTCTTTGGAGGCAATACTTGAAGAGCTAATCGTAAAATTTCGACCATCATATGAAGAAGAATTGCTGGCAACAATTTCTGCCCTCCTCGAACGAGCTGAATCTCACGCCGAAAAGCAGTCTTTACCGGATAAGAAACGAATTGAGGACGAGGAAGCGATGGTATCATCATGGTCAAAAACACTCAGTCGGATAGCTGCAAAATTCTTTCGAGAAACTGATTCTTCCAGCTCATCAAATAGGCGTGATGAGAGGGTGAAAAAGACAGCGGAATTCAAACGCAAATATAAATCAGACTTCGAGCAGGACTTTAAGGTAACAACACCCGACGCGAAACAGGGAGGTTCCGACACATCTTCCAAGGCACAGTTCCGACTGGCAGAATACATTACAAAGCTTCAGGCATGGAAGGAAAAACTAGAAATACAGGTGGCCCGCACTCCCAAATTTTTACCATTGATTGAATCATCGCATTCCCTCGCAATGTTTCATGGCAGTTTTCCAAATTTGTGGCCGGGATCATGTGACACGCGCTACTCATACGGCAATAATCGGAGTTCGGTGGAAGAGACTCCAAACAGCAGGACACCGCCTTCTGCATCATCATCGGCCGCGATTGCACGGAAAGCAGCCCTCAATGCTGCGGTGACTGCAGCGAAAGCAGCTGCACGAGAAGGTGTGGGTGGCGAATACGGGGGAGGTTCAGCATCGATTGAGATACCTGGACAATATTGCCCGAATACATCGTCGTCGGTCGATATAAAACCTTGCCCAGAACTGCATGCAAAATTGATCAAATTCGAACCTTACGTTGAGGTCTTACGCCGGAATGATCAGCTAGTGCGTAGGTGTGGAATGGTTGGTAGCGATGGACGCACCTACAAATTTTTACTCCAATTTGCAATTCCTTACTGGACAAGAACTGATGAACGTGCTGCCCAGACTTCTTACGTTATCGATCAATTCTTGCGGAAAAGCATGGTATCAGCAAGACATTACATCCATATTCAACCAACCGCTGCCATCCCTGTAGCTCAGCGCTTGCGAATGACCCCTGACCCCGACTGTCGGCTTGCGCTTGATGAAGTATGGAGAAATTACAGAGAGGAGACTATGGGTGGAAATTCAGTTGCCAAATTCTTCTCCAAAGAACTGTCGAAACGGTTGAAAGAAGCAGTCACAAATGAATCATCCGATGAAGACAAGCAGAAGGCTGAGAAAGCTATCCGATTCGAGGTATACCAGGAAATCTGTACTTCGATGGTTGACGATAGAGTTTTGCTTCGTTACCTCATGAATACTTTCGACGGCCCGGAATCCTTCTTTTTGTTTCGTCGCGCCTTTACCGTCCAGTTGGCGGCTAATTCCTTGCTGCAATATGTGTTTTCTGTCGCTGAACGCACTCCTCAGCGGTTTGTGATTCTCCAAAGCAATGGTAAAATGATGTCTCCTGACTTCCGTATATCGTATTCCAACCAGGGTTTCATTGAGGGATTCAATCAAGTTCCATTCCGGATGACCCCAAACATTCAGAGAGCTCTTGGTGAGCACTACATCCAGGGCATATTTGTTCGATCCATAGCAATGATAGCTGGTGCCGTCAAACAGTACAAGGAAGAATTCGATCCCATCCTTCGTCTCTTAATGAGGGACGATATATTGGCCTGGTATAGCAAGTCAATTGCCAAGACAGACTCGAAGACTCAGGAGCTCGAAAAGCAACTCATCGAACGGGTTTCAAAGAATGTATACACCCTTCAGGCTCGTATTTCTGAATGTTCTCCGAAAGACAGCCACGAAGCTTACGCCGCCTGCAAGAACGGGACGGCCACGCCCCTGGACAAGCGAGTAAATGAGTTGCTGGAGACAGCAACCCGTCCAGAAAATCTGTGTATGACACGAATAAGCTATCAGGGTTGGCTTTGAGACTCAATGCCATACTATCTAAGTTGGTTATGGCTGGCTATGAGTATGCATTCTTCTAGTCTTGAGCTTCGAATTACTTGTAATTTGTGTTTCTGAAGAGTTTGAAAAAAAAGAAATGTTGTAGGGGTAATATTTAACGATTTACATAAAGAAAAAATTCGGAATAATTTAGAAAGTTTAATATCATTTCCTCAGCGATGAGGCTTTTCCCATAAAGCTCATTATTTTTGTCTCCGTGCAAATCTGTTCTTCCTGAATAGTATCTGACGTAGTTAGCAGAAGTGTTCAACTTTCAACATAAAAACCTTGGGTTTTTGCTTAAATATTGATGGACAAGCACTGTGAATATTATCTCTCAGTATCTATCTATCTATCTATCTTTCTTGGCGTTGATTTGTTTTGGTAATCCTAGCTTTGATGCTAAGTCATCATCAAGTGCGGGCGCATACGCGAGTCCGATTCCACGGACAAAGTCTTGGGCATGGGTAAAAATTTCGGAGGTGCTCTTACCCTTGCCATTGCTACTACGATTGGAATAAGCACTCCTCGTGGCGGCGATGTAATGTGCGAGGAATGTTTTGTAAGAAGCTTGAGCACCGGGCGTCAATACAACATGGCCACTTCGAACCTTTAATCGTATGTCTTCCAAATCGTCCTTACATCTTTGGTATAATGATTCTGATTCCTCACTCTCATTCAGCCATGATGCTAGCTGCCGGTCCTCCTGGAGGTTAACATCGTTGCGATAGCTGACCAAAGAACTCCTCCTAGAGGAAGGCCTCTGAGGATTGCGATTTCGTGCGTTTCTTTCAATTTCTTCAAAGGGTAAGAGCACTAAGATACCTTTGCCAACCTTTCCCGCACGGCCCGTTCTACCAATCCGATGGATATAATCTTGGTCGTTAGATGGGGCTCCAAGCTGAATAACAAGTGATACATCGGGGTAGTCTAGTCCTCGGGCCGAGACGTCACTCGAAAACAAAATTCCCTTGCGAGCGTTTCGAAATGCATTACTGGCCCGCGTTCTCGAGGATTGTGACATTCGTGAATGGATCTCCCAGAGATTGTCTTTCGATTCAAGCCCCCCAATTGTAAAGAACTGAAATAAAAATCTGACTAAGCGGCCCGCTGGAAAAAACACAAGGATTTTATAGTTTTGATTATCCCTCTGTTGTTCTCGTCGGAGAATGGTCAAGAGGCATGGGATATATTGAGACATATTTTCCAGACCAACGAAGAATTCTTCGACACGCTTCTGGTTTGCAGACTTCGACGACTTCTTCATATTAATACTTCGGTCATCGTCAGCCGAGTCCAAACCGAGAGTACTGATCACGCCGCTATCCCTGGAATTTATCCCTTCGTTGTTAGAGATACAATCAACTTCGAGAAAATCTCTGTAATCATCTTCATCAGTATCCTGTTTCTTCTTTTTGCTCATTATAGATGAGTTCGATAAGAACCTTCGCACAGCTCGCGGGAAGGTTGCAGAGAATAGAAGCGTTTGTCGTTTTCCTGGCCTTGCTAGGAATCCCAAAATTTTTTGCGTTTCGCGCTGATTACTTTTTTGCAATAGGCGATCCGTCTCATCAAGGACGACAATTTTCGTTTCTGCTAGGACGTTTGCAAATTTGCTTTTGTTTTTTCGTAATTGAATATGATTAGGGCCGTTGCTCCGAAAGTTTTTGTTTAGGGGCGAATTTCCTTCGAGATGTTCTAGGAGACGCGAGGGTGTAGCAACCAATATAGTTGGGAGCACTCCCATTCCTCCTCCTATACGATCACCAGTTATTTGTCGTATGTCTCTTTGCATCTTCACACCACCTTTTGGAAAAATAGAAATTCAATCCAATCGGAATCAATGTTAGTCTCGGTGCTTTGAATTCTATACGCAGTAGCTCGAAGATACAGCTTGAAGAAATACAAAGAAAATAGCGATTTAGGACGCGATAGAATGTCTTGCTTACCGTAGATGCACGCAACTCGTAATTCATTTTGACCCTGACGGTGCATATTGTGATAGCTAACCAGAAGTTCTGCCTGGTCGGCAATCTGAATGGCTAGCTCTCTCGTTGGGGCTAGGACCACACAACCAACCGATCGACCAGGAATATATCCAAAGTCGGAGTCTAGTAGCCGTTCAAGTGTCGGGATCAAAAATGCCAGGGTTTTTCCACTCCCCGTTTTGGATCTGGCCAGCACTGATGTGCCCTCCCTCGCGGCATCATAGGTAGAGGCTTGGACACGGGTCATGGTTTGAAGACAAAAGCCTTCGATGAGGGCCTGTTTTGTGTAAGGATGAAGGTCATCTCGGTCGGAAAATCGAATACCAGTTAATAGAGAGGGGTCACGAAGGGCCTGTTCGTGCTTGTTGTGGCGCAAGGATTCGTTTTTAACGCGGTTTGTCTTAAGGTTGTCTGCAGTACTATCGCTGGAGTTACTATCGTACGAAGCCTCGTCTGACGGGACATTTGGAGATTGACGGCTTGGTCGTATCCGTGGAGGTCGACGAGATGCAGGCGATATTCCTGATAGCGCTTTTACTGGTAATAATATTGAGGTCGATGTCCAGAAAACAGTGGTAGCGTCGATGCTGGTCAGTGTGTAGATGCCGATTTTCAGTGGCGCAGAAAACGCCCCAAATCCTGCTACCAGTAATATTGTCCTAGATATGAATTGAAGGAAGCGGGCCATCTCGTCAACGAAGAAGATTGTAGAGCAGTTGTTTTCATTTGAATTAAAATACTTCAAAGAAGTTTGGAAGAATTCGTATTTTTGTGTTTTGATTTCTGTCGCTGAGGCAGTCGACAGCTGATGGTTAAGAGGGAATGGTACCTATTGGAAATATCAAGCATACATAAAGGCAGGAAAAGTATGGGGAACAAAGTTCGAAGGACGAACCAAATGAAGACGAAGAATAACCATCCACACAATTTTTTCATGCACCGATTTCTGTAGTTTGTATTTTTCTCATCATTTCATCAAATCAACATTTGAAATCATGTTGTGATACCAAGTGTTGTAGTCTAACGCCAAACAATAAGGGGCGACTGCCAAAATCACTATATGAAGTAAGTTTCAACATGAATAAGTGATATATATATATGGTGTGGACTAGATGATCTAGATCATTCGATGGTTTCATTTGCAAATAGTTTGTGTTCCGGTTGTGTATCAATGAGGATTACGTTTTTTAGATGACGAGTCGGAGACCGAATTTCATTACGTATTGTAAGGGAATGTTCAATGTCGATTATAAGAACGAGGCATTTGTCTGAGCTACACACGACGCACAAACAAAATTATCATAGGAAACACCGGTATTACATCAAAGAGATGCGGATTGCAAGTCCATCACCACTTTTCGAATTGCGGGTATCGTTGGTCAACTTTACAGCTTTCGTGGTCTCTAATATTAGTGTCTTCCTCCCCTATCAATTGTTAATCTATTTCATTAAATAGGAAAAAAGGCAGCAATGAAGCTATTTGCTTCAGACTTTTTCCTCAAATACAATGAGGCAATTAGCAGATAAACGCTATTCTAAAATCCTGATATCGACAGGGTTCGAATATATCATTGGAAAACGACTTTAGTCCTCGACTCTAAGACAGGAAGTAGTGGGATACCAAATAGTAATTCACTAAGTGTTCCTTCGCACCAAATGCTGCTTTATAATCTTGTTATATGGCAAGATCGTATAAGAAGCCACGAGGTATGGATCCATACGAGGGGAATATAGAAAGAGGAACCATGTTTTTGGTATAGAATGACTGAAATGGCTTTGAAGCTTAATCGTTATCGATTGACTTCGTAAAAGGGATGCATGCAGCAAAGTGCTGTTTAATCGCTCATAGAATTTAATAAAGAACGACTTAGAATAGAAACAATTAGTCTCCGGCGATGTCTGATGTACTGCTACACCTCAAAGATGCGACTTCGGACCAAATCAAGCTGAAAAGGGTCATCGACCTACATCAAGGTCGAAAAGTCATGAGTATCCTTCGGATCAGCACTTCAAATTCCGAATTTCTTAATCCAGACCAAAATACGTCCTTTCTCGATAAATGGTGTCGTATCTTCCCTTAAAACGCAGAATTATCCCAACTAGCGCCAGGCACAACACAGCATTTGCACCACGTTGCAAACGTCATAATATCCATTATGTTTTGATTTGCACTTGCTCGAAGGCTGCTTGATGGCTCTGGCAGAGATTGCACCTGTTGCAATTCAATGGTGCTACACATTGTCTTCACGTACTCTTTGACTCATTCGATTAAATCTGATTACTTTCTTTTCGTTCGATTGAGGCATGTCAACACGATTCGAGATAAAAGTCACAACTAATGATGAAAACACAAAACAGTCTACTTGTACACAACTAAATCTACCCGGCGAGTTAGTCGCATTTTTGACACAAAGCACCACCAATATCAAGGTGGCCTATTGTAGAGTTCCGATGGAAGAAGGAATTGGGCAGTCTCAGGAATCCGTTTTACGGATGAGAGCACCGCTCTTGTCCTCAACCGATGACACCAACTCAGACGAGTTGCGGCACCGTCCCAGTGCGACTGCCTCGGCTGATTCAGAGGATAATATTATGGAACATCGGTTCGAGAACAACCAACTTCAACCACAACAGCAACGGCTTCTTGATCGGAGCGGGTTGTTTGGTCAGTCGCGAGGCCGATGGGGCGTGGAACGAAGGCTATCGACGGTCCCGTCACCGGAAGAACAACGACGAAGACGGCGCTACGAAGACTCAAGATTCTGCTGCTCTTCCTTGATGTGCCGCTGCTGCCGTCGAAAAGCCTACCACGAATGTGGAAAGGACTGGTTTTTCTATCTTGCCTACAAAAAGACAGCAGTACTATTTTTGCTGCTTTTCCTTTCGTACGCATTTATTATCGGATTTTTCGGATTCATATACTTGTCACTGTCGATATTTGGGAGCAAGGCGGAGGTAAATCCCGACGGAAGCACAAGGACCATTGCTTTCTGCGATATGGGTAAGCTTTTCATAGAATTCTGTTGTGCATTGATTCTAGCAATCCTATCTTCTTGCTGAACATTAATTTGCTTATTCCGACCTGTACTCTAGATATCAACGATCACATGGAAGCCATGTATTTCTCTCTATCTACCATGACTACGATTGGATATGGTGTATCCGACTACTATTTTGGTGGCTGCTATACACCGCTGTTAATTGTACTATTGCAGATCTGCACAGCCATAGTTTTCGACGCTATAGCGGTTGGGCTCATTTTTCACCGCATTTCGCGAGGAGCTTCGCGAAGCCGCTCGATTTTATTCAGTGACAAAGCCATAATTCGAAACATCAAGGGAGTTCCCTATTTCATGTTCCGGTTGGGAGAGCAACGTAAATACCATCTCATCGAAGCAACGGTCCGATGTTATTGCATTCGACACGAACGAATACCAAATTACCATCCCCATAGTTCAGCTGATGTTGAGGCCCACCTCGCATCCATCGATGGTGACCAAAACAGTGAACGCCAAATTGATTTTCAAGTGCACGTTGAAACAACACCTTTCGTGAGCCGACAGATGAGGTTGGTGCAGCCCGACGATCGGTTTGGATCCCATTTGTGGATGGGCCTACCCCAAGTCGTTGTTCATCGCATCGATGAAAAATCACCGCTTCTTCCTTCGGCACCTCTATGGTTCGACGCCGAGGCAAATGCCTATCGCTATCCTCCTCCAACATCCGATTCCGACACGAACGCTTCGTTGTCGTCGTCAACGAGATCCTTGCAGAACTTTCTGATGGACCGTGATGTAGAACTAGTTGTGTTGGTGGAAGGGACGGACGAGGGAACGGGCGCTGCTACCCAGGCTCGACACTCTTACAAGCTCTGTGACATTGCCTGGAACCACAAATTTGCTGACTGTGTCCATCCATATAGCCGTAGAGAGCGGCGAGGGCCTTCCATTATGGACCCGGTGGCTAGTATAGATTTTGGAAAGTTCCACGACATTCTTCCGGCACCTATGGATTGTGAAGCATGTGCTTACGTTCCAGACAGCTAATTAAGAGACTGCATAAGACATCTTATATAATTACGTGCTTACTCAACGAAACCATGGCCATTTAACAAGATTTTAAAATAATTGATTTGTAACTATGAAAAATTAAGAACAATAGCTCTCACAAATTGAGTGGTCATCTGATGTGCCGCGAATCCAGTTGGTGCTCTAGCGTCATCACGGCAGTGGTCCATCCACTCTCCAATCGATAGCATCGTATCCCAATTCCAAAAGCGCTTCGTTTGCCCTGCTGAAGCACTGGCTGCCTAGGAAAGGTGACTTGGTTTTTGTGGCTCCCAGGGGGCTCGGATGGCTCGAGCAAAAAATCCTATGCCGCGATGATGACGAACCAATCAACGCTGTCTTGGTCTTTTCGGTTGCTGGTTTGCCCCAGAGCAAAAACACAACACCTTTTTTGGTACCGTCGCTAAATTGCCGCCTATCTACGGCTTTAATGATAGCGTCGGTCAATTCTTCCCAACCCTTCTTTTTGTGGCTGTGTGCTTGGCCCTTTCGAACTGTTAAGACGTTATTGATTAACAACACTCCTTGTTTTGCCCATCGCTCGAGATTCCCGTGGCTGGGAATAGAATTGAAATTGTCAATCTTGGGATCGTTCTTGAGCTCCTTGTAAATGTTTTTGAGAGAGGGCGGAGTCTGGATTCCATGGCGGACGGAGAAGCAGAGGCCGTGGGCTTGGTGGGGTCCGTGGTATG
>Ga0209503_10000616_pt1 | contig 20702 bp, 15 predicted proteins | sample SouAtlMetagenome_2_FD_187448 | JGI IMG/M metagenome (GOLD analysis project Ga0209503, IMG submission 187448) | Marine eukaryotic phytoplankton communities from Atlantic Ocean - South Atlantic ANT15 Metagenome (SPAdes) (version 2) | ecosystem: Environmental > Aquatic > Marine > Oceanic | place... | reverse complement strand
TGCTTCGGGAAGAGTGAATACTCCTGACAAGCACGCCGCGACATACTCCCCCAGACTGTGCCCCAGCATCGCTGCCGGTTGAACCCCCCAGCTCATCACCATGCGCGCCATGGCATACTCCAGCGTAAAAAGAACGGGCTGCACCAAGGATGTTTCCTCCAAAAGAAGTTCCGAATTGGTGAGAAGTTCTTTCAGATTCACTTGATCTTCTAAAAGGTCCGCGCAGTCATCAATAAGATTCCGGAAAAGCTCGCTCTCTTGCATCATTGCCGCCGCCATTCCAGAATACTGACTCCCCTGTCCGGAAAAGAGGAAGATGACAGGTGGAGCTCCCTTCACCTCTGAAGCTTGATGGCTCTCTAATTGTTGCACGAGCTCCTTGTTGCTTCCTGCGACGAGGGCCATGCGGTGCGGTAAAGCGCGGCGGCCAATTTGCAGGGTATGAGCGATATCACCGAGTGGCTGCGATGAAGTTTTCAGATGGCTCACCAAGTTCTCCGCACCTTTCAGGAGTGCCGCATTGGTCTTTGCCGAGAGGGGAAACACCCGAGGCTTTTTATCTTCAGCCTCACTCACGCGACCGGGAGCTTCCTCCAGAATCGCATGCGCATTGGTCCCCCCCATTCCGAAAGAACTCACTCCAGCTCGGCGCGGCAGCGGATCGCTTCTCCATTTCTGAAGTTCTGAGGAAACAGAAAATGGACTAGCTCCCAACCCGAGTTGTGGATTGGCACTTTCAAAATATAAGGTCGGAGGCAGCGCTCGATTTTCCATTGCCAGCACAGTTTTTATGACACCCGCCACTCCAGCAGCCGCATCTAAGTGGCCTACGTTTGATTTCACTGAACCAAGGGTGCAAACTCGGTCATCTCTCTTGAGTTCATCTCCCATCACCTCATCAAGCGCCCTGAACTCGACTGGGTCTCCCATTTCGGTAGCCGTGCCATGCCCTTCCACATAGCTCACGCTACTCGGGGATACTGAGGCTCGCTCATAGGCGCTCCTAATGACCTCTGCTTGCCCCGACACACTGGGAGCAATCAGTCCCACCTTATCTGAGCCATCATTATTAACAGCTGTTCCTAAAATGATCGCTCGGATATTGTCCCGATCGCGCACTGCGTCTTCAAATTTTTTCAAGACAAGCACTCCCACCCCATTCCCGAAAAGGGTTCCTTTCCCTTTGGAATCGAAAGCTCGGCAACAGCCATCCGGAGAGGCAATTCCCCCCGGCTCATGATGGTAGCCCTCTGGAACCGCTCTAGAAACGGTAACACCACCACTCAAAGCGATCTCACAATCATCATCGAGCAGAGCGCGGCAAGCCTCATGCAGAGACACTAATGACGTGGAGCAACCGGTCTGAATACCACAGCTGGGGCCTTTGAGGTCAAGGTGGTAAGAAACACGAGTAGGCATGAGTCCCATCACGTTTCCGACGACTGCCTGCACGCGGTTAATAGGATCACTGGGGTTTTCATTTTGCGCGAGGTTGACAAGGTAAGAATTCAGCGCAGTCCCAGCGTAAACGCCAATACGATCGCTGGTTTGCTGGGAATCGTATCCCGCATCTTCCATCGCGTGCCAAGCGCACTCAAGGAAGACCCGATGTTGAGGATCGAGCACTTCCGCCTCACGCGGCGAGTAGCCAAAAAAGCTCGCATCGAAAGCAGTCGCCTCCTCGAAGCTTGCATAAGAGCGAACGTAGTCTGGATCTTCTCGAAGACGATCAGGCACACCCGCTGCCTTCAGCTCTTCCTCGGTCACTTCACGCACCCCACTTCTCCCCTCTCGAAGCAGGTTCCAGAATTCGTCAAGATTTTCAGCACCAGGAAAACGCCCGGCCATCCCAATAATCGCAATGCGCTGGTCTTTTGGCTTTTTGAGTTCTTCGATTTGAGTCCTCGCTCGACTCAGAGCATCGAGAATACGTTGCTGATCAGGGCCGTCAGTCATGATAAGTTAGGTCTTGGGGCGTGGCAGATTTCTTTAAGACCTGCGACGAAGGTTGTTTTGATTTTTTGAATATCCTCCGCCTGGTGAGCCGTGGTCAAGAACCCGCCGCGGTCACCACCGCGAAGGTGGATGCCATGTGCTCGGAGGTAATAAGAAAGGAAATTGATCTGCTCAGGCTGTAGCTGACTCTCACTCATTGAGATCGAGAAAAATGAACCAAAATTTGTAAAGCGCACCGGAAGAGCGGCGGAATTCAGCTCCGTATTAAGCTCCGCGACCATCTGCGCCGTGACTGCGGTGAGCTGCTCTTGGAGAGCTGGACCCTCTTCGTGGATCCTCTTCAAGGTGGCGTGAGCAGCCACGATGGAAAGCGGGTGTTTACAGAAAGTGCCCGCAAAAAAGACGCTCTTATCTCGGCCTTTGGCACTGGGCAGGAGGCAGTCGAGCCAGTCACCTCGTCCTGCGATAATGGAAAGTGGGAGCCCTCCCCCCGCAATCTTACTATAAGTCACGAGGTCAGCCTCTACGCCAAAATAGCCCTGCGCACCACTGGGCGTAACGCGAAAACCAGAAACCATTTCATCAAAGATCAAGGCACTTCCTTGAGACTGCGTGGTCTCACGAAGTCCGTGTAGAAATTCGCGTGGTTGCAGCTCGGGGCGGCGGCTCTGCACCGGCTCGACAAGAACGGCGGCAATTTTTGCGCCCATTCTCCGAATTGCTCTGAGCGACGATTCATGACCATAAGGCAAGACCACCACATCTTTAGAAATGGAATTGGGAACTCCAGCGGAAGCTGGTGCAGCTCCCTTCACGATAAGTTTTTCTAAGAACTTCCCAAGAAACGAAAGAGGTCCACGGGAAAATTTCTCAGCGAATTTCCGGCGAGCAAACTCAAGCAGCGCAGGCCGCATGATCACCCAGTCCACATGACCATGATAAGAGTCACTAAAGATGACGATTTTATTACGTTTGGTCTTAGCTCGCGCAACGCGGATGGCAGTCATGATGGCCTCCGTGCCAGTGTTGCTAAAACACACCTTCGACATACCAGTGATCTCGGTTACGAGTCGGGCGAGTTCATTGACGAGTGGGCTTTGAGAACCGATCGAGAAGCCAGTGTCTAGCTTGGCCTTGATCGCTTCACGGACAAACTCAGGATTATGGCCAAAGAGATTTGCACCGAGACCTTGGAGAATATCAAGGTAGCGATTGCCATCGATATCCTCGAGATGGGCACCCTCTGCAGCCTCAATGACAAGCGGATAGGACAGCTCACGAGTCTCAATCGTCGCGCCAAGCGCGATAGAGCTCTTATCGACATGATATTTCTTCCCCTCTTCAGAAAACGTCCGAGACCCTACGGTCTTTGCGAGAAGGTCCTTAACTATCTTCTTAATCTCTTGGGATTCGCTCATGCTCCGCAATTCCCCTTCCTACAAATAAAATAAGCAGAATGATCAGCATCGAGGTCGGACTTGCCATCGAGGGCCTGAAGATCAACCTGGTGAAAACCGACCTCCTTCAAAATTCTCAAAATATCCTCAAGACTGTGGCCCGTGACGGAAAACTCCATCTGCCGATGGTCCCAGTGAGGCTCAATCTTGGCGAGGCCTTGGATCAATTTTAATCGCAAGCCGATGAAGCGTTCACGAGATAGAAGCTTGTAGAGTGCAATCTTAAAAGGCCGAAGAAAGGCCGAAAAAAACGGGTTGTTTTTACTGCGGCGCGCAGTCGTCACCCGGAAATGCCCTTTGTTTTCTTCAGACTGATAACTAGGCGTGACCATCCACGCCCAATCCTTGTTAAGAGTTCCTTCAAGGGGCCGATCGCGCCACCACTTTTTCATTTGTTCGTGATGGTTGAGATCGAAAACGAAAATGCCATCATTCTTCAGCGAGGCAAAGATGTTAGCGAAGACAGCACGCAGGTCAGCCAGAGTCGGAATATGATTGAGCGAAGCGCTCGTAGAGAAGGCGGCATCATACTTGCCAATCTCACGATATTTGCGGGCGTCTTCGAGAATATAATCAGCCTCGGGGGCATTCACGCGAGCTCGCGCAAGCATTTCTTCCGAACCATCTAGGCCAGTGACTTTATACCCAGCCTTGAGTAAGGAGCGAATCAATTGACCCGTCCCACAACAGAGATCAAAAAGATGAGCCCCCGGAGAGAGATGAGGGAGGAGAACTCGCTCTAAGACGGTAAACTGCTCAATCCCGTAGCATGGACCGATGGTTTCATCGTAGAGCCAAGCCCAGCTATCGTAGTGATCGTAGCGCTCGTTCATGCGAGAATTTCCCCCTTCAACTTCATCGCCTCTAGATAGCGGTCAAACAAGGCACCGTCCAGTTTAGACCTCTTAAAGGGAGCTTCTTTCAGGGCAGCCTGAGCGGCTTGATCGTCATAGGGGATTTCCAAAGAAAAATCGCCATTGGCCACTCCATCATCTTCACGCGATGAGAACAATCCTGCAATAGCATACAAAGGATGATCTCTCTCCTCCTTCTGAACGATTCGTGAAAGCTGATCATACCATTGTGAGTATGGCACACGCTCAATCGCCACACCAGCGCGTGCACAAGCCTCAAAGAGCAGCTCTGATGAAACTGGCTCAGGGTGTAAAAGATGGTAGCGTCGCAGCGTTTTAGACCGGAGCGAATTCCGCATGGCGAGCCAAATAATCACCTTTGCAACATAATCAACAGGTAAGACATCAAGAGCGGTTTCTCCTTCGGGAGCTAAACCGATAGCCGCATAACCTTGAACCAATCGGATGAGAAAATCCTCCTCATTATAAGACCCAGTCTCACTGTGCCCAGAGATCGGACCGGGGCGATACACCACGATCTCGCCCCCCTTTTCTGCGGCCTGCTCCATGAGCCGCTCTCCCACCCATTTCGTTAGATTATAACCACCTTTTGGAGCTGGAGTTTCCCCAACAGAATCCATTTCCAAAAAACGCCCCCCTCCCGCACTCGTCATCGCAGGAAGAACGCTTAAGGAGGAAACGTAGTGAAATGGCTTCCCCTGAGCCGCAGCCATCTCAAGTAATTGTTGAGTTCCCTTCACGTTGGCAGCACGCAGAGAATGGTAGGGTAAACCATGATGCACTCGCGCACCATTATGTAAAATCAAGTCGATCTCTTCTGCTAAAGACTCATATTCAGTTGTCGAAAGCCCAAGCCTTGATTGGGAAAGGTCGGACTCGATCACCTTGACTCGCCGAGCAAACTCTTCCTGCCATAGCTTCTCCTCTTTTAATCCTATGATCAGCCGATCCAGAGGCGAATCCCTCCCCGCTGATCTTACCAAGCAATAGACAAAGCACTCCGTCTGGCTCAGTAACTCGAAAAGGAGATATTTCCCCAAAAAACCAGTCGCTCCGGTGAGAAGGACCACCTTCAAATCATGAGATCGTAGAGGAGAAGAAAATTTAAACGACCCCGGCAGAACCGTGTCTTCCTCCCAACTTGAGAGGCTTTCGTCAATGGCTTTCGGCGTAAGAAGCTCTACCAACTCGTCTTTATAAAACCGCAAATACTCCTTCCTTTCCTCAGTCAAAACACCAACAGGAATATCAAGCTTTAGCTTTCCACCATCACCAAGAGAAAGATTCCCTCCCAGATCACGGAGTTCAGCTAAAAGTTCTTCTAGTGACATAAATTGACGAAAAAATACTAAATAACATTGGACGAACTGAAAACATTAACTCGCCCCCTTCTCTGAATACCATCTCTCTTCAATGCGAGACGGAGTTTCATCAACCGGACCACAAGCTGCCGCAAAATATCCTGGAGAAGCCTCCTTAAGATCTTCCACGATCCAGCGATCGACTTTACCCGATGATTTCCCCGAAAAATCCATCGAACAACGAGCTAAGTCTTCCTGAAGTCCAACTCCCCTCGCTTTGAGGTATGCTTCCTTTCTGACCCAGTAACGATAAAAAAGCTGGCGAGCTTTTACTCCCGTATGATCTTTCAACTTCGCTTTTTCTTCCTCAGCAAAGAATTGGCGAGCTAACTCCCGCACATCTATTTTATCATCCTCTTTTTCTAAATCGATCCCAACTTCTTCCTGACTAAAGGCCAAGGCTGCATGACTGCCAGAATGACTCACGTTGAAATACATTCCATTCTCACCCCGAAGAACCGGTTTCCCACATACCCCCTTATCAAACTGAAGCTGCTCCGCCCGCCGATTTAGGTAACGCGAAAGCAAAACGCGCAAGACACTGCGCGTCGCGACAAAAAGCCTCCGATCCGAGGACCGATGATATTTGAGAGCCTGCTCAGATTCATCATGAGAGAGGCTACTTTCTTCCGCAGTCCATGCTGCACAATCAAGATGCCAAACATGAATCATACCTTCGCGAGGGAGAGTGAGTGGATTCATAAAATTCGCGAATAGGCAGATGAACTCTCAATTAAGAATCTTCACGAAAATCAAACCAATACCGGTGGTGAACCTCCGTAATTTCGGGCAAGCCTGCCTGATCATTATAGGTCATCGAAAGTGTTACGGGAACCGGCTGACCCGGCCTTGAAGTTAAAAACAATAACTTCAAGTCTTCCCATTGAGGCGATCCCACTGCGATACAGCACTGCCGCTGAGTATCATCAAATTTCGGGGAAGCCTTCAAAACGCGCACCGAATCACCTGGTAAGGGGTCATAACACAACGCTACAGAAACTCTCATCTTAGAGACTGTCGTGTGATTAAGAGCATCCCACTCGACATCGTCAAATTGAACCGAAGACATCCAGCAGACCTTTAGCTGCTCTTCTCTGGGTATTAGGAGAAGAGGATATGCAATCCCCTCCTTGTCTCTCACTTTTACCACGGAATAAAAAAAATCACCGGTGGAGCTGTGGGTGACAGACTCAATCTCATCAATCTCACCTGGCAGAGAATAAATGGGACGAGAATAATACTCCCTCATTTCCGGAAGGATCTCCTCTCCTTCGTAAGTAATTTTGTTTAGAGCGCGGACGGAGTCTGCTTCAAAATACTCTTTAACAAGTCCCTCGACTTCCGCAACAATCGTAGCAGCCGAGCGATCTAAATAATACCCTCCAACCTCTAACTTCTTGATATCTCCATAACTCTCTTCTTTCCCTTTATTTGAGTGAGTGACTGGATCAGGAATATCAGCTAGCCAATAAACAAAAACCCCGAAAAAGATTAGAGACCCCACGATGAACATCGATAAAACAGACCTATTTGCTTGTGAAACTTCAATTTCACTTTCCCTTTCGCGTTGCTCATGAGCCGAAAGCCCTTCTTTTCCTCGAATTGAACGGAAATTAGGGATTTTTTCCTTTTCATTCCTCCGATCACTCCGCCTTGCAACCTCTCTGCCGCCGACACTAGACTCCTCCGGCTTTGACGTTGGGGAAGACATCTAGAAAAAGTGGATTAGTATGAAACAGAGATCGAGCAGAACGAGAACCCACAAGCACACGAGATATTCTGTAAGAATATCTCGTGTGATACGTGCGACAGCCTAGCGGCGACGTTTGAATGATCCGGCGATAAGCCCTCCGATCAGAAAGAGAACACCCGAGGGCTCTGGGACGCTCGTCACGCCGACGCCATCAACTACGCCATCAAAATCAAAAACAAAACGTGAAGTTCCTGAAAGCGTGAACCCCGGGGTTGGATTCGTTTGATCCATATCGATCGTCAGGGCACTCCCAGAAATTGCGAAGGTTCCAGAATAAGGCAAGGATATTTCCCCTGCGCTGACCGTCATCGTAAAAGAAGTCTCAATATCAATTGAAGTCAAAAGTTGATCTGTGAAGGTAATGGTGTCGGTAGCATCAAAACCCCCAAGTGAGAAGTCGACGGAATCCGCGTTTCCGAAAAAGAATGATCGCAGGGAGACAGCTCTGAGGTCGTTGGAGAGATCAAGAGTGACCCCTTGGATAGGAAAAGTCGCCACACCAGTCGTGGTGACGAGACTTGCATCAAAATCTAATGAGCCAACAACGAAGTCTCCTTCATTAGGATACATATCGTTGACTTGATTAATACCGCCCCCAAATCTCTGCGCAGGATTATTAATGTTCCAATAAGCATCAGCATCAATTCCGCTATTTGTGACTTTGTTAATTTGACCAAATGAGCCACTAAAGTCGTAATCTTTAATGACACTGTTCCCATCCATCGTAGACTCCAGTGAGAGCGACGCGGCATTCAAGGAGACACAAGGAAGCGCAGTTACTGCGGCGATATAATAACAGGTTTTTTTCATAATAGGATAATTTTGGGTTAGATTTTTAAGAATGAATTTGGGGATTTCTCATCTCGTATCATTTAAAATGAGCGTATCATTTAAGAGAGCCTATGGATAATTGATCGACCACCTGATTTATATCTCTGTCAGTCAACTCGGACAAGTCGAAAAAATTTTTTTGATCTGCCTTACTCAGCACTCGCGAGACCATGTGATCTCCAACAAAGAGGTCTCTTGTTGCGACGCTAAAAGCAACATTTGCCGTCACTTGATACGAACTTAAGGGAGCATAAGCCTGGTCATTTTCTTGCGTGGGACCTGAAATCGAGAAAGCGATGCCATCTTGATCGCGGTCCTGATTACTCGCGCCAGAGAGCACCACTAAGATGTCAGCAAAAGATGACTGACTCAGAAAAAGGGAGCTCACCAAAGCAGCCGATTTTTTAATGAATTGGAGCGTGTCTATCGTCATGACCTATTGAATCGATTACCTTTCCTCTTACTCGGCTGAGGACTTCGCCACGCGGTAAAAAGTCCTTTCCGCGGCTCGGCTCACATCAAGAAGGACCGTTTCAGTTGCGGAGAAAACGGAGCCGACAGTCTCCCAATCATCTTCGCCGAGTGTATTCGATTTTTCTAAGTAGAAAGCTTCATCCCCAGAACGCGAAAAGCTAATTTGTAGCATGACCTCCGCCTCCCCGACATCCAAAATCGTGAGACTTGGAATGATAGGGGAATCGGGAAGCTCTACTTTGAGAGCATCTGGGGTCGCAATCAGATCAAACTCAAAGAGCACATCTGCGGCCCCCCCTCCAATCGTCCAATCCTGAGGCTCGTCACTAAGATCAAAGGTGAAGGTCCCATTTTCAACCTTTAATTGACCTGCATAGGGTTCAAACGTCTGAGGAAAACCACTTAAGGTTGGGGTCCAAGTAAGATCAGCGGTAAAGTTTGCGGTCTCAAGGACTCCATCGACGAATTGTAATCCCACTCCTTCGATCTTGCTGAGAACAATCTCTGCCGTCACGGGAAAAGCCACAGGGACCTGCAGCTCGGTCTTCACCGAGTCGTTATATGACGAGAAATCAAATGCGAACATCGAGGACGTCACGGCGATAGTCTCCACACCCACTCCGGTAATGGCAGCATCATCCCAAGTCAGCGACCCTAAATTAAATGAGCCCGAAAGCTGCTCATCACCGGGATCACGAGGGCCAAGCCCATCTGGATCATCTGAGGAAATCGGCAAAGGCCGGTAGGCAAGCGAATTAAACTCACCACCACCAAGACCATCTAAATTTGGAATAACGAACGCATAGCCATTTCCGCTCGACTCAGAAGCGCCAGTTCCCTCAAGGCTCACACTTCCAGCGAGCCCCGCCGAGAGGGTTGAGAAGAAAATGGAAAATGGAGTCAACTGTTTCATCAATCATCTAGAAACGAAGCTCAAGAGACGCTCCAATGAGTCGTGGAGCGGAAGGATAACCCAGACTTCCGGGATAGAAATCAACTGTCTGAGCAGCGATATTCGGCAAAAGCCCCGGTTCCTGCCCAAGAAGGTGATCGTCGCCGAAGAGATTATTTATAAACACGGTAATACGCCCGCTCTCCCATTCATATCCAGCGGAAAGATTTGCGGTGAAAAACGAGTCAAGCTCGACACTCTGGTCCTGAGGCACCTGAATCTGTCCACCTGAACCAGTGGTGGGTGGAGAAAAGAGATACGGTCCGTAGGCACGAGAGCTAAAGTTCCCGTCAAGCGAAACGAAAAACCCGTTCACGGGACGATACGTCACCCCGATGCTTCCATTCCACCTCGGCGCCTGGGCAAACTCATAGCCGCGATAATCCCCTTGATCCGGGAGCCAGGCAAAAACCGGGTCCAAAGGAATTTTGAAGTCTCGAAACCGAGTATTCAAGTATCCGAGAGAAGCAAAAATTTCGATATCATCAGTAGGCTGATAAGAAACTTCCACCTCAGCTCCAAAAGAATCAGACGTTCCTGCATTCAAGATCAGATCCTGAGGTATATTCATAATCGAACTGCGAGCGACCACCTGCTGATCGGTCCGATGATTGTAAAAGGTATTGGCTGACAACTGCAACTCATCGTCAAAAAAACGATTACGATAACTTAACTCATAATTCCAGCTCCGCTCAGGGTCATACGGGTTAATATCTCCCGCCGTGCTTACCTCTACCCCGCCCGCGCGATACCCGCGGCTGATAGAAAATCCTAAGGTGTGGTCCGAATCGAATTCATAGCGCAGGCCGAGCTTCGGGAGTAACTCGCTGTCACTTTTGCTGACACTAGCATTCCCTTGTGAGCGGAAATCAAAGCCATCGTGGAGGAGCCGCCCCCCTGCGATCAAATAAAACTCATCCCAAGCATGGAAATCACCCTCACCGAAAAGAGCAAAGTTTTCCCGGCTCCGTTTGCTACTCAGCTGCGTGCTATCGGCATCACTAAAAGCGCCAAAGATTCCGAGAACCGCTTTCCCCCAATCATCATCAAAATTAACCCGAAACTCTTGCGTGAAATCCTCTTCGAAGTCGTTGCGGGGATTCACCACTTTCACGGAAAGGTCGTTTTGAACGTAACCAGTCATTGAGGTGAAACGAATGGTGTCAGAAAAATCAAAGGTGTTTTCCCAACCGAAGGTATGCGTCCTTCCATTACGGACCTGAATGTCAGAAAAGTCGTTGATCCGATCAAAAAAAGACAGGCCTGGGTTTGCCCCTAGCACGGGGAAATTGGGCCCTACTGCAAAATTCACCGAGGGAGAACTTGTGGAATATGAGTAGGAAAAAAGAGAACGAAACGGACTATCCAGAGGCTCATAGAGCGCCTTCATGCGAAAGGTCTCGCTCGTGCTTGTTCGGATATCATTTTGAAAAGGCAGCGCCCTCGCGCCTAGCTTGGGAAAAGAAATTGCGCTATCGCTCTCACTGACCTCACCACTGAAACGGAGGAAAAGAGACTCCGTTAGAGGGACATTGAGCATACCCGCATGTTCAAAAAGCCCCTGCTCTCCATAAGTCACTCGTGTGGCCCCTTCAAAAATTGTTGTAGGGTCTTTGGTGCGGATATTGACTGAACCACCAATTGAATTCCTTCCTTGGAGTGTCGATTGTGGGCCGCGAAGAACCTCGATCGTTTCCACATCCCAAAGCGCGAGAGGACCTCGTCTCGCAGCTTGCTGACTCAGGGCAATTCCATCAACAAAGGTCGTGATGAGCGGCACTTGACTACCCGAGCCGTTATTGGCATCGAAATTTTCTGAATTGACTCCTCGGATGCTAAAGCCGCTATCAACATCCTGCGGTGCTATGACATTGCCTAAAAAACGAAAAGCATCAGCTGCGGTCCGCGCGCTCTTAGTTTGCAGGCGCTCATCATCCACACGACCAACGGACCGTAGGGATTGCGACTGGTCTTCTCCCAACTTGGAAGCGGTGACCACAACTTCGCCAAGATCCCCTGGTGTCTCCTCTGCGAAGCCAGAAGCTAGCGGTAAGGCGAAGAGGAAAGCGTTCCTTATTTTCATCTAATCTTCCTTAGTTGAGATTACCAAGAGCACAAGGGTTGAGTCATGGAACTCTCCTATTTCCAGCCTGCCAATCACATCCGGAGAGCAAGACTGAAAAAATCAATAAATAAGCCTTTTAGAAATAACCAAAAAAAAACGGGACTGACCCGGCTGGGCCAGTCCCTATGACTAGTTTTCAGTTAGGATCAAACGCTCTACTTGCGTGAGCGGCGTCCAAGACCGAAGAGCAACGCCAACCCTGAAAGGAGAGCAGTTGATGGCTCTGGAACGAGTCCAATACCGGCATTCAAATCACTACCGACAGTGAACACAGTCACGCCATTCTCACCAGCAAGAGGATCTTGGAGGTAGAAATCACCACCAGTGCCATCTGGAGCACCATTGATTCGACCATCAGTACTGACGTTGGGAGTAGTGCCTCCAATTTCATCAACGTTGTTCGTAAGCTCGTTACGGATGAGGCCACGAGTGGTGTTGAAGGTGGTGGAAGTCTTCACGTTTGGAGCGTAAGCGGCAAGATCTAAGGCCGTGTTGAGTCCGTAAGGCACAGCATCATCAGCACCCGCAGCGAAGACAGATGCGGATCCAAAGTCTGTTCCTGCTGGAGTAGAGATGGAAATATCACCATAGCTCACACCAGGGCCAAAAAGCGATGCTAGATTATCACCAGAATCGAGCTGCGGAGCGTTGTCAGCTGCGAAATCGAGAGCGTAAGAAACCGAAGTCGGGACTCCACCGGAAACTACGAGAGTCGCGGTTCCATAAGTGGTATCCGTTGGAAGAAGAAGCTTTTTCCGCTGTGAGATTGCGTCACCGGTTCCAACAGTAGTTCCATTGTTGGAAGCACCCTCATAACGCCAGGTCTGCCCCTCAATACGCTCGATGAACGCTGAGTGAAGGAAGAAACGGTTTCCACCAGCGGCGGAGTTCGTCGTGTAAGTGCCATCAGATCCATCCCAATCAGGAATGTAGAACTGACCATCAAGGCGAATAACGTCTTCCTGGCCACCTCCTGCAGCTACGAATGCACCCATGGTGGTATTCGCATCAAAAGGATCAAGATTTGAAGGTCCTGAGTAGGAGGTGAGGTTGGCGGTGAAATTGACCTGAAGTGCTGCAGCACTCACGTGGCCAGTGATAGCAATCAGTGCAAGAGCACTTAGGCTTTTAGCGTTTTTTTTCATAACATTTCGTGGTTGAAGAATTTCAATCATCTAGTTAACACTCTTGGGGTTTCAAATGGCCTGGTCAGAAGGGGAAAACCAAAATCCGGCCACCTGAAAAACCCTGTTGTTACTATTGAGACTGAGACTCAACTGGGGGGGAACTTAGAGAAAGCAAGCCCTTTTGCAAACATAATTCGTTTTACAATTGATGATCAATTACCTTTCAGTAGCGGTATTTTACCAGCCGCAGGTTTTTCGCTGTTTTAAACTCGACCTTCCAGCATCGAGAAAGGATCTCTCCCAAAAATGAAATTGGAAGTCCAGCGGCTCTCGAAATGCTATTCTAATGGGGTTCAGGCCTTATCACAGGTATCTTTAACCTGCCCAAAAGGAATTTACGGGCTACTCGGGCAAAACGGAGCCGGTAAATCAACACTGATGCGCACAATTGCGACACTGCAGGATGCTGATAAGGGAGAGATTTTTCTGGACGAGCTCGATCTTCAGAAATCTCCTAAAGAGGCTCGCAGCATCATCGGGTATCTTCCCCAGGATATGGGAGTTTTTCCAAATATGACTGCTTTGGAAACTCTTGAGTATTTCGCAGGGCTAAAAGGACTTCACCAGGTAAACCTTCAGGAGGAATTAGAGCGGGTGAATCTCATCAATGAGGCGCATCAGCGCTTGGACACCTACTCGGGCGGGATGCGGAGACGCTTTGGCATCGCGGTGGCCTTTCTCGGTCAGCCACGCTTGGTGATCGTGGACGAGCCTACCGCGGGCCTTGATCCATTTGAGCGGAGACGCTTTCAGCACCTTTTGGCAACGGCGGCTCAAAACTGCATCCTCATCCTCTCATCTCACATCGTGGAGGATATCTCTGATCTCGCCTCTAATATGGCGATTCTTCACAAAGGAAAGGTTCTCGCTGAAGGACCTCCTTCTGAGTTGGTGAGTAGACTTGAGGGGAAAATTCACCTTACTGAAATTCCATTCGAGCGCTACGAAGAAGCTCATCGCGAATATCAGGTCTTATCCTCTCGTCCCAAGAAAAACTCACACCTTCTGCGGATTTACAGTGAAGAAGCTCTCGGAGGTGACTTTACGCCAGTTCCTCCTGACTTGGAAGATTTCTACGCGTTTCGCGTTGGAGAAGAGTCTCAAAAATCCGACCTCGTTAAATCGTGACTCGCTTCTTAGCTCAGCTCAAACACGAATGGCGGCTACAACGCCGGCGACCTTTCGTCATCATTTGCGCCGGGATCTACTTCATGATCGCGTTCGGAGACGCTTATCAAGCGGGACTCGCCGGGGATGGCTTCCAGTGGATCAATGGAGCTGATGCCATTTCGACACGCTCAGTCATTCTGAGCCTTTTCGGCATTCTTGCGATCGCGGGAATCATTGGTCAGGCAACGAGCCTAGATCGAGAATCTAATACTGAGGAGCTCGTGCTCTCAGCGACAGCAGACCGGACCGCACTCGGGCTTCCGCGTTTTATTGTTGGCTGGCTCATCGCCATTGCGATTGGCGCCTGCTTCATCCCCGGGATGTGGCTCGGCTCCATGATGCCAGGGATCGCTCCCGAATCTATGGGCGACACCGTTTCAACCCACTATCTCAAAGGGCTTTTTTACTTTATTATTCCAAATTTCCTCATCGTGAGCGCCTTCGCTTTTGCAATTGGAAGCCGCTTTCGAAGTCAGGGTGCGACTTGGCTAGCCTCGGTCGGTCTTTTAGTGTTCTGGATCCTTACCCGGATGCTCATCGGCCAAGATGTTCTCAGGCATGATGTCTTCTCTACCTGCGCTCTGCTCGATCCCTTCGGAAGCATCGCAGCCGCCCAGTATTCCATGACTTGGACTGTCGAGCAAAACAACACCACCTTCATCCCCTTCCAGGGGCTCCTCCTTTGGAATCGCCTACTTTGGTCTGGCTTGGCAATCATCTTAGTCTTGTTCACTCTGCGCACCCTTCCGCTACAGCCTAAGACCTCAGGGAATTCTGGCAAAAATCGCAAAAAGAGTAAGCTCCACCCAAGCTGGCTCCCGCGCTCTCCTTTCTGGCTCTCTCTGCGCTGGGAGTTCGTTTCCTTACTTCGGCAGCCTGGCCTTCGGCTCTTCCTCTTCGTAGCTGCGGTTTCCCTATGGTTCGCCGCTTCTTCCGCGAGCACTCATCAGTTTTCCCTCCCCACTACTGACCTTCTCGTCCACAACACGGGATTCTATTTTGATAAAATCCTAACCTTAGTTCTCGTCTGGTCCGCCTCAGACCTCATTCATCGGGAAAGGAGCCACCAGGTTCACGAGCTTACAGACAGTCTTCCGAGTTCTTCAATTTCGCATTTCCTGGCTAAAACCCTCACTCTCCTGCTGATTGTCCTGATCTTTTGGGCTCTCGCCGTCTTGGTGAATGTCGCCTACCAAGCTTCGAATGGCTTCTTCCACTTCAAGTTGGGCTTACACCTTGTGGATTCTTTCCTCATCAAGGCTCCCTATTACCTCTTCATGGCGATTTTAGCGCTGAGTCTGCAGAGCCTCATCAGACACCGTTATTTGGCGATGGGGATCTTTTTACTGATTTATTTGCTCCCTGTCTTACTTGATGGCCTCGGCTTATATCATCCGCTATTCCGCTACGGGCAATCTAACTTCTTCTGGTATTCCCTGATGGATGGTTATGGCCATTTCCTCAAAGGTCATTTCTGGTTCTTACTTTATTGGTCCCTAGGTGCCCTTCTCCTCTGGACCCTCGCTTCCGCGACACTGGTGCGAGGCACCCAAACGAGAGCTCGTTTCGCACTCCTCCGGGAGCGCTTCGGCTCAACTCGGGGAATGTTCACACTCTTGACTCTGACGATCCTTTTCATCGGGACTGGCTGGAGCATCTGGCATCAAACCTCTCAACACAACCAATGGCCCTTAGTCTCAGATGATGCAGTCAAAGCAAACATCGAAAAAACACTCGGCCCTACCTGGAAAGACAAACCTCAGCCGAGAGTGATTCGGATGAATTACGAGGTAGATATTTTCCCTGAAGAGCGTCGCTTCCAGCTCTCTGGCAAATATACGCTCCACAATCCTTTCGACACTCCAATCACCGAGATCCTCCTCCTAACGGAGCAAGGTCTGGAACTATCCAAGGTCGCTTTCCCAGAATTAGGCGGGACCCTCATTGAAAAAAATGCCGCTCTCTGCAGTGAGCACTGGAGGCTTAACTCACCTCTTGAGCCGGGTGCGCGGAAGACGATGTCTTTTGCTACATCGTGGGCTCCTAAACCAGGATTCCGAGCGCGCGCTCAGAATGACTCTATTAATGAAGTCGGTCCCACTGAAATCCTAGGAAATGGCACCTCAGTCCTAAATCTCCAGCTGATGCCAGCAATCGGGTTTACCGACCGCTTTGAGCATAAGCCGAGCTGGAAACGTCGCAAATATGGTCTAAGCGAAGATTGGACACCTCCTGATCCCGCCTTTGGCCTCACTCAAGCCCTTGACACCCTTCACCTTGACTGGGTAGACCAGATTGACGCTAGGATCTCGACAAGTGCAGACCAATATCCTCTGCATATCGGCACAATCATCAATGACACGACCGAAAACGGACGTCGCACGATTCAATATCAGCACAGTCGCCCTTCAAGAGGATGGAGTGAAATCCTCTCCGGCCGCTACGAGACTCTAGATGTTGAGACCCAAGAGGGGATCGTACCCATGACTTTTTACTATGATCCCAGTTATGCCTACACGCTCGATCGCATGGGCGAGGAGTTTAACGATGCCCTAAATTATTTCACCTCCGCATACGGAGAGCCGCCATTTGACCACTTCCGGCTGGCGCAGCAGTCACTCCACTTTGACGGACTGGGCAACAGAGGTGGCTTAGGCTTTGCCACCGAGATTCTCGGTTGGAAATCTGATCTTAAACGGAGCAAGGGAGACGATATCTCTCACATGGCAGCTCACATGATGGGGATGAGCTGGTTTGGTGATCAGATTATTCCAGCAAACATCGCCGGAGCTAAGGTCATCCACGCAGGGCTCCCCTACTGGTCCGCGGGCCTCTACCAGCATCAACGGCGTGGTCCCCATCGCTCGCGCGAACTCCGCCGCCAAGAGATGGGCGAACTTTTCCGGAAGCGCGGCAAGTTGGCAGACGTGGAATCCCCTTTTATTGAGGAGCACAAAGATTCGGGAATTCTCAAAACGAAAGGACTGATCTTGCTGACCAATCTCGCAGAACTGACAGATAACAAATTCATCGAAGCCTCATTCCGCGAATTTCTGAAACAGTATCGCTACCACCCCGCCCCTTACCCAACGGCAGAAAATTACCTCAGTATCCTTGAAAAGATCGTTCCAAGCGAATTCCATCAGCTCATTGACGACACCTTTCGCCATATCACACGCTGGGACCTCCGGGTGATCTCTGCAACTGTCACACCTTTGACAACTGGCGAATGGCAGACCACCGTAGAAATCGAGGCACGGAAATATCGCAGTCGGGACCTTGGATCGGAAGAAGAAGTGGAGCTGAACACTCCTCTTTTCCTCTCAGTCTCTGAGCGCCAAAACTCAACATCAGGCGGAGAAACAAGCATGCTAATCGAGCCCCCATCTGGCCGCAGCATTCATCAGTTCACGACTTTACAAAAACCGAAGTGGGCCACGATTGACCCAGATTTCTTACTTCCTGACGCCATCTTACGCGATCAGACGATGCCGGTCACCCCATCCGAATAAAAATCTCCCGATTTTACCCGGTGAAATTGGTTTGGCGGCCGCTAAATTGAGGTTTGCTTTTCCCCAGTGCTGTGGCAACAAAGCGTTGAGAATAAATCTCAATAAGCAAACTTAGACGCATGGAACAAGACATCACCTACCTAGTCGTCATCAGCGAAGAAGGACGATACTCAATCTGGCCCGATTATAAGAAAATCCCGTGGGGCTGGAAAGCTGAGGGGAAAAGTGGGGCCAAGCAAGAGTGCCTCGATTACATTGCTGAGGTCTGGACCGATATGCGTCCTCTTAGCCTGCAACGAAAAATGGAATCTCAGTGAGACTCCACACTCTTCTTTTGAGTGAGCGACTCCCTTAAATTATTAGTCCCTTGGCAGCTGCCACCTCTCAGTGAGTCCTCGCTGACTCATCAAGACCGGGATTTCCTAGAGGATGCTCTTTCGGAATTTCGCTCCATCCTTTGTCAGAGTGTCAAGACTGATGCCCGACTGATCCGCTTGGAGACCTTCCTCGCGCAATTCCCGGCTTTCGATTATGAGGTCACGCAAACTTGTGAGCAAGGCCTCCTCTCTGACCGTAGCCTGGAGGTTTATGATAATTATTTCGAGATCGATCACATCGAAACCCCTAAACCACCTCTTGCTATCCTGGCCAGCATTGCTCACTGCGCCCTCGCCTTCTCTCAGTTGCAAGTCAGTGATTCTGACTCCATCAGGCCCGAAGACATCGAGACGCAAGAGACCGGATTTCGAGCCTATCTTGACCTCTTCGAGCGCATCTATCTCAGCCACTCATGAACTCGTCAGCCCTGACTACCTGGAAACGCTTCCACTGGCTGTTCTTCATGAACACCCAGGCGCTCCTTGTGTGCTTCCGGCAAATTGAAATCCTGCTGAACGAAGGCAATCATGAAGCCCTCCGGAAAGAATTGCAGACAGCTGCCAAACTTCTGAGAGCATCTGGCTCCTCGATGATAATGGCCGGAAGCTTCTCCCGCGATGACTATGAAACAATGGTCAGGCCGACTATGTCCGCGCCCAACATCCCTGGAGATGACTTCAGCGGTCTCATGTCATGGGATCATGCTGCTTTAATCCAATCTTGGCGTGGACTCAACCCCTCACTGAAAACTCTTTCTCCTGAACTTCGCCCCGAGCACGAAGGACTCCTCGATGCCTACCACTACCTGGCGAAATCCCATCGTGAAGTTTGCGCCCGTTTTGGAGGCGATGAAGGGGGAAGTCTCCGCACTAAAAAGAGCGTGGCAGTGAACATCCTCGACCAATTTGAAAAGCGCCGGAGTAATCACCTTTCTCCTCCACCCAATAGTGGCTGTCCAATGAACCACTGATGAAACGCGCCCTTCCAGACCATATTCAGGACCTATACCCCCTGACTCCCACTCAGCAGGGCATGCTTTTTCATAGCATCGCGGAACCGAATCACGGCGTTTACATCATCCAAGTCAGCTTCACCCTTCGCGGAAAACTGGACCAAAAAATACTCTCAGAAGCATGGCGGGAGCTGATCCAGCGCCATGATGTTTTAAGAACCGCCTTTGTCTGGGAAAAAGTTGAGACTCCCATGCAGGTCGTCGGTAAAAAGGCCACCTTCCCTTTTGAGCACTATTATTGGGAAGAAGATTATCGTGAGGCGGGATCGCCAGCTGATCTCAGCGAGTGGCCACAGTATCAAGACTGGCTCAAAGAGGACCGCGAACGAGATTTCGCCCTCAACAAAGCACCACTGATGCGCTTCGGCCTCTTCTCGCTGGGAGACGAACACTCCCATCTGGTCTGGACCTACCATCATCTTATCCTCGATGGTTGGTCTCTGCCAATTCTGCTGGGTGAATGGATGCTCATTTATCGCAGCCTTAAACAAAAAAAGAATCCGCAAGACCTCCTTCTTCCAGCCCCTCATTTTAAGGACTACGTTCAGTGGCTGCACAGGAAAGACGGCGCCGCCAGCCGCCGCTACTGGAAGGAATATCTCTCCGGGCTTACCGAAGCGACATCGCTCGGCCTCCCGGAACGAGAAGCTGGGAAGGGCAGCGCGAAACAGATCCTCACGCTCGATTCTTCTCTCACCGCCTCACTCAAGACTCTCGCCCAGCAAGAACGCTTCACCCTAAGCACTTTAGTTCAGGGAGCTTGGGCAATCCTACTCTCACGCTATGGAGACCAAGATGATGTCCTCTTTGGCCTGGCACGCTCCGGTCGTCCCGCGATGCTCGCTGATGTTGAGCGCTGCGTGGGGCTGTTTATCAACACCGCGCCTCTCCGGGTCTCGCTCCCCCCAAGAGCCACCACCTTTAATTGGCTGCGTAAAATTCAGACGGAGCAACAAGCGCAGCAGGAGCACGAAACACTCTCTCTCGTTGAGATCCATGCCCTCAGTGATTTCCCGAGAAATGAAGGGCTTTTCGACACAGTCGTTGTCTTTGAAAACTACCCGCAGGAATATTCGAGCGCAGACCAAGCGTCACTGAACCTCAGTGAAGTTTCACTCCAGGAGCAAACAAACTACTCACTCAGCCTCTACGTCATTGCCGATCAGGAAATCGAATTCCGCCTCCTCTACCCACCGGGACGCTTCGAAGCACAAGAAATCACTCAGCTCCTGGAAGACCTCTCAGAAATCCTGCGAGGCTTCACTCATTCCGAAGCCTCGAGCCAACATCCATCTACTCACTTCCCAGAGCCTCAACTCCCCTCTTCTCTCAACGGCCCTCTGCCCGATCTGACGAACTACACTCCCGTGATTCAGGCCTTCAATGGGCAAGTCCAACAAGCTCCTGATAATACGGCCCTCATTTTTAAAGAGCAGAAATTTACCTACAGAGAACTGGATCAAAAAGCAACTCAACTGGCAGCCACGCTCCAGAAACAAAAGATCGGGGAAAACAGCACGGTCGCCATTCTCTTGCCGCGCTGCACTGAAATGATCGTTGCCCTTTTAGCAACCTTTAAAACGGGCGCTCATTATCTCCCCCTCGATCCCAGCCATCCTTCCTCACGCCTTCAGCTCATTCTTGAGGATGCGCAGCCTG
>Ga0209503_10000615_pt1 | contig 20722 bp, 19 predicted proteins | sample SouAtlMetagenome_2_FD_187448 | JGI IMG/M metagenome (GOLD analysis project Ga0209503, IMG submission 187448) | Marine eukaryotic phytoplankton communities from Atlantic Ocean - South Atlantic ANT15 Metagenome (SPAdes) (version 2) | ecosystem: Environmental > Aquatic > Marine > Oceanic | place... | reverse complement strand
CTAACTGCTCAAATTACTAAAGTTAAATAATTATGAAACAACCACTTTCTTATATACATCCTAGTGCAAAAATCGCTAAAAATGTTGTTATTGATCCTTTTACCTCAATTGACGGTGACGTTATCATAGGAGAAGGTACAACAATTGGTTCAAACGTTTCTATAATGGATGGTGCCCGTATCGGTAAAAATTGTAATATATACCCTGGTGCTGTAATTTCTGCTAACCCCCAGGATTTAAAATATAATAATGAGAAAACTTTTGTAGAAATCGGTAATAACGTAACCATTAGAGAATGTGTAACTATAAACAAGGGAACTAATGACAGAAAAAAAACCGTGATTGGGGATAATTGTTTAATCATGGCTTATTCGCATATAGCTCATGATTGTTTAGTTGGAGATAATTGTATTTTTTCAAATAATACAACTTTAGCCGGTCATGTCACTGTTGGAAACTATGTTATTATTTCTGGATTAACAGCTGTTCATCAATTTTGTTCCATAGGAAATCATGCATTTGTAACTGGTGGTTCCCTGGTAAGGAAAGATGTCCCTCCTTATGTGAAAGCAGCTAGAGAGCCATTGTCTTATGTTGGAATTAATTCCGTTGGTTTACGTAGAAGAGGTTACAGTTCTGAAAAAATCAGAGAAGTTCAAAATATTTATAGGTTACTTTATCAAAAAAATTACAACAACTCACAGGCATGTTCAATTATTGAGGCTGAAATGGAAGCTTCAAACGAGAGAGATGAGATTTTAATGTTTATTAAAAACTCTCATAGAGGAATTATGAAAGGTTACACAAAAAATAATTAAAAATGGGTTCAACATCAGACATAAGAAATGGTTTGTGTATCAAATACAACCATGATATATACAAAATTATTGAGTTTTTACATGTTAAGCCCGGAAAAGGTCCAGCATTTGTAAGGACTAAATTAAAAAGTTTAACCAGTGGAAAGGTTGTAGATAATACGTTTTCGTCAGGCCATAAAATTGATGTAGTTAGGGTAGAAACAAATAAATTTCAATATTTATACAATGATTCTACAACATATCATTTTATGAATACAGATGACTACAATCAAATTTCAATTGAGGAGAAGTTTTTGGATAATCCTCAACTAATGAAGGAAGGTGAAATTGTAACCGTCATAACAAATTCTGAAAACAATCTACCTCTCTCTGTTGAAATGCCACCAAACGTAGTTCTAGAAGTTATTTCTACTGAGCCTGGAGTGAAGGGCAATACAGCTACCAATGCAACAAAACCAGCAACTCTTGAAACGGGCGCTGTTGTTAATGTTCCTTTGTTTATAAATGAAGGTGATAAAATTAAAGTAGATACAGTAAAAGGTAATTATAAAGAAAGATTTAAAGAATAATGAGTGTATTAGTAGATAAAAATTCAAAGATAATAGTACAAGGATTCACTGGTAAGGAAGGGACTTTTCATGCCACACAGATGATTGAATACGGGACGAACATCGTTGGTGGTGTAACTCCAAAAAAAGGTGGGCAGATACATTTAGGTTTACCTGTTTTTGATTCCGTTATTGAAGCAGTAAAAGAAACTGGTGCAAATTGCAGTATAATATTTGTTCCTCCAGCTTTTGCAGCAAATGCAATAATTGAAGCAGCAGATGCAGGCATAGAAACTATTATTGCAATCACTGAAGGCATTCCAGTCAAGGATATGATTAAGGTCAATGATCATCTTAAACAAATCAATACTGTTTTGGTTGGACCCAATTGTCCAGGGGTAATAACTCCAGAAGAAGCTAAAGTTGGTATAATGCCTGGTTTTATTTTTAAAAAGGGATGTGTAGGAGTAGTTTCGAAATCAGGTACCCTCACCTACGAGGCTGCAGATCAGGTTGTAAAGCAAGGATTAGGCATATCAACTGCTATTGGAATTGGAGGTGATCCAATCATTGGCACAACAGTGAAAGATGCATTGAAACTTTTTATAGATGACTCAGAAACCGAAATAATAGTATTAATCGGGGAAATCGGCGGTCAATTGGAAGCAGATGCAGCCAAATGGTATGTAGAATCGAATTCAAAAAAACCGATTATTGGATTTATTGCTGGTGAGACTGCACCCTCAGGTAGAACAATGGGTCATGCTGGTGCTATTGTAGGAGGATCTGATGATACGGCAGCTGCTAAAAAAAAGATTTTAACGCAATCTGGCATACATGTTGTAGACTCTCCTGCAGAGATTGGTATGAAGGTCCTTGAAATATATAACAAGTAAATTATGAAAATTTTAAAAGGAAAAACCGCTATCATTACAGGAGCAACAAGAGGCATAGGAAAAGGCATAGCTGAAACTTTTGCAAATCATGGTGCCAATGTTTTGTTTACATACTCAAGTTCATTCGAAAAAGCAAAAGAAATAGAAAAAGAACTTTCCGGTGAAGGTGTAGTGGTGAAAGGATTTAAATCGGATGCTTCTAATTTTGATGAATGTCATAAACTGGTTGAAGAAATAAACTCAGAATTTCCTGTTGTTGATATTTTAGTAAATAATGCTGGAATAACTCGAGATAATTTACTGATGAGAATGCAAGAAGAAGACTTTGATAAAGTTTTAGAAGTTAATCTAAAATCAGTTTTTAATATGACCAAAGCAATTCAAAGAACTATGCTTAAGCAAAGATTTGGTTCAATTATTAATATGAGTTCAGTAGTTGGAGTCAAAGGAAATGCAGGTCAGTCAAATTATGCGGCATCTAAAGCTGGTATCATTGGTTTTTCCAAATCTATCGCTTTAGAATTAGGATCAAGAAATATAAGATGTAATGTAATAGCGCCAGGATTTATTGAAACCGAAATGACAGAAGTGCTAGATGCAAAAGTAGTACAGGAATGGAGAAATTCAATTCCTTTAAAAAGGGGAGGTAAGCCATCCGATATAGCTGATACATGTGTATGGCTCGGAAGTGATATGTCTTCCTACATAACCGGACAAACCATTCATGTTAATGGTGGTCTATTAACATAACAATTAATTTAAAAAAATAATTATGAATAATTTACCAAAAATTGGAGTTCCATTGTTGATTGCATTAACATTTGGACTATTATTATTAGCAAAATCAGTAGTAACCATTGGAAGTGGTGAGGCGGGAGTTGAATATAGACTTTTTGGTGGCGGTGTCGTAACAGACGAACCACCGTTAGGAGAGGGTCTTAAATTTATACTACCATGGAATTCAGTATTTATATATGAGGTGAGACAACAAGAGGTTTTTGAAAAGATGAATGTACTATCTTCAAATGGACTAGATATTCAATTAGAGGCTTCAGCTTGGTTCCAACCCAAGTATGAAGATTTAGGTAAGCTTCATAAAGAAAAAAGTGAAGCTTACAAGCAGCGTATTCTTTTACCTGCAATTAGATCTGCCGCAAGAAGTGTAGTTGGTAGATACACACCAGAACAATTATATTCATCTAAAAGAGATGACATACAAACAGAAATTTTTGTTGAAACTCAAAAAATTGTTGATGATCAATACATACAGCTTAATGAAATTTTGGTTAGAGATGTAACTCTGCCTTCTACAATTAAGGAAGCTATTGAAAGAAAGTTAAAACAAGAACAAGAGTCCTTAGAATATGAGTTTAGGCTTGTTACTGCGTCAAAAGAAGCGGAAAAACAAAGAATTGAGGCTAGAGGTAAGGCTGACGCTAATAGAATACTAGCAGCTTCATTGACTCCCAATATTCTGAGAGATAAGGGTATAGAAGCGACATTAAAGTTAGCTGAGTCTAATAATTCTAAAGTTGTCGTTGTCGGAAGTGGTGATGATGGATTACCGTTAATTTTAGGAAATAATTAATAGACTTATATTTATTCTATAAAAAAAGCACCGTATTTTCGGTGCTTTTTTTATTTTTCAACAGGTTTTTAAATCATTATTCCATAATAATTCCCTGATTAAATTGATTTATTGTTACAATTCTACCTTCGATTACGTAAAATCTAAGTGCAGCGTTTACACCGCCTTTTTCATTACCATCATCATAAGTCATTAAGTAATCTGTATAAACGTGTTCTCCTCCTCTTGTCGGATCTAAATCAACAGAAAAAGCACCTTGAAGAGTCCATTTGTAATCAACATTGTTAGCTTTCATATTTGAGTCTCTTTTTCTAGCCATTTCTGTCATTTCAGAGGCTTTTACCGTTTCACCACTTTGATATGTAACCGTAGCTGTATCAGCAAATAATTCAAGAGATTCTTTCCACATACCGTCTGATTGTAATTGATCCCACTTTTTTACTACATCAATAGCTTGTTCTGTTCCAAGGTAAAATTTAAATTCCGTTCCGTCATCAGACCAAGTAGTCATTCCAATTGATCTTTCGGGAGGATTACAACCGGTAAAAAAAATGGTCAACAGAGTTAAAGATATCATTTGTTTATAGTATTTCATTTTTAAAAATTAGGTTAGTAAATTATTATTGCGTTAAATTAATAAATATTTTAATACTTTTGATTTAAATATTAATTAATGGAATCTTTTGAATTTTTAAATTTTGAGTTTTTAAGTAACTCTATTAAAGATTATTTCACCTTTCTTTTGTTTTTTGGTTTAGGGTTGGTATTAATAATCCCCGTTAAATCAACTATTATTAAAATATTATTTAAGCTTTTTGGTAATAGCCAAGATGATAATGATATACTTAAATTTAAAAGTTTACTTAGTAAGCCATTACAATACTTTTTGGTTTTAATTTTATTACACTTTTCACTTGGTTTTATAAATACGCCAGATTTTATGATAAGCACTTCGGATGAAGACCTAAATTATCTTAATTTTTTATCAAAATCTTTTGATTTATTTTTATTAATTACAATTTTTTGGGTGATTACAAGGTCAATCGACTTTATTGGTTATAAATTAAAAAATAAAGCTCTTGAAACCGAAAGTAAAGTTGACGATCAATTGATTCCTTTTGCAATTGATTTAGGAAAAGTTGTGGCTATAGTTTTAGGTGTTATTATGATTCTTGGGGATGTATTTGACGTTGACATTACGGCACTTGTTGCAGGTTTAGGTATTGGTGGTGTTGCGTTTGCTTTGGCATCTAAAGAAAGTCTAGAAAATTTATTGGGATCTTTTACTATATTTTTTGATAAACCATTCACCGTTGGCGATACTGTTACATTAGGCGGTGTTACAGGTACAGTAGAAAAGGTTGGATTTAGAAGTACAAGAATTAGAACCTTTGATAAAAGTGTTGTAACTGTTCCGAATAAAAACATAATAAGCACTGAACTAGATAATTTAGGTGCTAGACCTGTTAGAAGAGTAAAGTTTAATATTGGCTTAACCTATGATACATCTGTTGAAAACATTAAAAATATCGTTGATGATATACAAAAGCTAATCGATAAGCATCCTATGACTAATCAGGAGGGAAAGGTTAGATTTTTAGAATTTGGTCCGAGTTCATTAGATATTATGGTTCTTTATTATGTTGACAGCCCTGATTGGGAGGCCTTAATTGATGCTAAGCAAAAGATAAATTTTGATATTATTGAAATTATCAACAAATACAAATGTGAATTTGCATTTCCTTCAACATCGGTTTATATAGAAAAAAACTAACATATGTCATTAGCTCCTTTGACATCGAATCTTGGCGTTTCAAGGGCTAAACATTTATTAAGAAGAGCTTGTTTTCACTACAATAAAAACCTTCTTTATACTATTTCCAGTCTAAATGTAGAAGAGGCTCTTAACTATTTGTTACAGGATAATACAATCTCTTACGAAGAGCCTTACGACCCTTTACCGTCTGATTCCCCTCACGGATATTGGCTATCATCAAACGAATACCCGCCTGATATTCCTAATCAAGGCAGAAAGCGTGGACTCTTATCTCAATGGTGGTTTTATAATATGGTTAATAGAAACAATTTAAAAGATAAACTCTTATTTTTTCTTCATACGACATTCACAATTTCCAAAGGTGACGTAGGTGCTTCACATTATTTTTATGATCATTTAAGATTGTTAGAATATTATTCAGACGGAAACCTTAGGGAACTAGCTAAAAAGATCACCCTGGATAATGCAATGCTTAATTATTTAGATAACACCCAAAATAATGCAAATAACCCAAACGAAAATTATGCAAGAGAGTTTTTAGAGTTGTTCACAATCACAAAGGGAGAGCAAATAGGAGAGGGGGATTACACCACATATACTGAAGATGATGTAATACAGGCTGCAAGGGTTTTTTCAGGATTTAAAACTATGTTGGACAGGAGTATTCTCGATACAGAAACAGGGATTCCGATGGGAAGAATCAATGTAAATCAGCATGATCAAGGAGATAAAATTTTTAGTCATGCTTTTGATAATTATGAATTACAAGCTGGTACAGATCAAAATTCAATAATGGACGAATTACATGAGTTTGTTGATATGGTATTTGATAAAAATGCCACTGCAAAGGCTTATGTAGAGAAATTATATAGGTTTTTTGTGAAAAGCGAATGGAGTAGTGCTGATGAGTCTAATATAATAAACCCATTAACTCAATTACTAATTGATAATGATTACGAAATAATGCCAGTTGTTAGAACTATTTTATCATCACAACATTTTTATGATGCAGGTGACTCTGATCCATCCGACGAAATCTTAGGTTCTATTGTGAAATCTCCTCTACAACTACTTTCTTCAGCTATTCGAAATCTAGATTTTGTTGTACCTAATCCTAATGATGATATGGATAATTATTATAAATTCTCAAAATTTTTCTTAGACAACACCTTCTTTCCAATGTCGGGAATGATTTTATTTGGCCCCAGTACAGTTGCAGGATATCCCGCTATTTTTCAAGCTCCAGATTATGATAGGCAATGGTTTTCATCAAGTACCATATTGGCTAGATATAGAATGATTGAGTGTCTGATTTCTGGAAGAAACGCATTAGGTGGAAATGGTCAATTTGGATCATCAGTCGATACAGTATCAATTATTCAAAATAATATTTCATCTCCTGGAAATATTTATAATCTTATAAATGATATAGCTGAGATTTTGTATCCTTATGGAATTCAACAAGAAAGAATCGAATACTTTGCTGAACTGGTATTAGATGGTTATCCAGGTTATTATTGGGAAGACACATGGAATAATTTTCTGGCAGACGGAGATGATACAATTGTAAGGAACAAATTAAACATATTAATAGGCGCAATGTTTAATGCAGCTGAAAATCAATTAATGTAATAAATGAAGAGAAGAAATTTCATAAAACTTACAGCTACAGCTTCTGCGATCGGTTTACTGCCAAATCAAATTTCTAATGCTCTGGATTTAGGAGAGAAATTTATAAATTGTGATATAAATAACAGAAAACTTGTATTAATTTTTCTAGGTGGAGGTAACGACGGTTTAAATACAATCATTCCATTAAATCAATATGATTTATATAGCAATTTAAGACCTACTATAAAAGTGCCTGAAACTGGCTCAACTTCTTATATAAATTTAGATTCAAACCTAGACGATGAGCAATTAGTTGGTTTGCATCCATCATTAACTGGTTTTAAAAATTTATACGATTCAGGTTTCTTAAGAATACTTCAAGGTGTAGGGTACCCATCTCAAAATAAAAGTCATTTTGCATCAACAGATGTTTATAACACTGGAAATGACGGGAATAGTTGGTTAAACGGAGGAGATTCTGGCTGGATTGGTAGATTTATTGAATCATATTATTATGATTTAGTTGAACAGTCTTTTCCGATTGGAGTTGAAATTGGTTCAAAAACAGGCTCTTTAGGCTTTCATGGCGCCCAAGAGCATGGATTATCTTTAAACATCGAAGGTCAAGATGCCTCTGGATTTTATTCTGTTCTTAGTGGACTAGGAGGGGAGGCACCTTCTTTTATCCCTGATTCCCACTACGGTGAAGAATTGCAATATATAATAGACAATGATCAAATTACAACAACTTATTCTGAGGCAATATCCAATGCGTTTAATAGTGGTTCAAATAATGTTTCTTACGATGATTCAGATTTATCAAATCAACTAAAAACAGTAGCTAGATTAATTAGTGGAGGACTACAGTCCAAGGTTTACTTGGTAAAATTAATTGGATTTGACACTCACAATTCACAAATTCAGGGACAAAGTAATATTCAAGGTCGTCATAATGATTTATTGATCGAATTAAACAACGCTGTTGCTAGCTTTATGGATGATATTTCTGACCAAGGTTTTCAAGATGATGTTGTTGGATTAACATTCTCAGAATTTGGAAGAAAAGCAAAGGAAAATGGTAATTTAGGAACTGATCATGGAGAAATAGCACCAATGTTTGTATTTGGTAGCGCAATAAATGGTGGTATCTCTGGAACAAATCCTGATTTAACAGAGGCTACGGCTGAAAATAATTTCCAATTAGAGACATTTCAACATGATTATAGACAAACTTTGGGAACACTTTTACAGGATTATTTAGGCGCTGATGACAATGCGATTGATTCAACATTTTTTAATCATACATTAAATGAAAGTTTTGCAGATAACAAAATCTCTGAATTAATTAAACCAGAATTTTCAGTCGAGGAGAATTGCTTCAGCAATACTTTGTCTAACCCAAAAACAAATAAAAATTATTTTAAAATTTCACCAAATCCATTTCAAACTGAAATAAAAATCATTAATCCGGATTATAATAACGACATATATTATGAAATTTATGATTTGAACGGAAGAATGATTACTTCTGGCATTTCAGCTGCTAATAAATCTTTTGCGATTAAAAATATAATTAATGGAATTTATTTTATAAAAATCAAATTTGATAATAGGGTAGAATCTCACAGAATCATAAAAACTTTATAGAGTATTAGCTTAAATTTCTAAATACGATCTATTGTAAATAAATCCTATTTTACATAATATAAATTATAAGACAAATGAGGTTATATTCTTTCGATTATAGCACTTATAATATAATCAGAATCTTTCTTATTAGTATTAACAGAAATATTACTTCCTCCATAAACACCATAAAATTCAGGTTCCGTAACACTAAACAAACCAATTGTTGTAACGTTGCTAGCATGAGCTAAATGCATCATTCCACTATCAGCGCCAATAAAAATTTTTGAATTATACATTACACTAGAAATTTCTCTAATGTCTTTACTGTAATACGATTTAGCTTTAAAATTAATCTGTGAAATATTTTCCATTGGTAAAATTTCAAGAATGTTATAGTTCTTTTCAAGAACTTTTATTTTTTGAAATAAATCTTTCCACCAAGTTTTATTGTAGCATTTTTCACCCGTTGCAAAAGTAAAAATTGAGATAACTGGTTTTTGAACTTTAAACATTGATTTTAATAATTTTTCACCATTTTTTTTCTCATAATCTCGTAATTTAATATCTAGTTTTGGTATAATAATTTCTGTTCTATTTATTTTGTTTTTAACCAGAAATCTTAGGTTATATACAGGATTTTTTGCGTTATGTGAATAATCATTTATTAATTCTGAATTTTTATTCAAAATATTATAAAATTTGTAATTAGATCTAGAAAATTTTACAGCTAATTTACCTGAGGAAGAAACTCTGTTGGCATTTATTGAAATATCATATTTTTCACTTAAAATTGAAAACCAGCATGAAAAATATTCAATCAGATTTTTGAAAGGTTTACTAGGCAATTTTATTAATCTTGTTACATTTTTATAATTTTCAAATACTACATCAGCTAAGCCGCCTTTTGTAAAGATGTGTATTTCCGCATTTGGAAAAATTTCTGAAATTTCTGTGATTAAAGGAGTTAATAATAGATTATTTCCTAATCTGTGGTTAGGTCTCGAAACTAAAACTTTTTTTATTTGAGTAACATTTTGATAAAAATCATCTTCTGAAAGATTATTACTTACAAATATTTTTGAGAAAAATCTTGTTGTTTTTCTTCTTAGGTAGTTTATTCTTCCCTTAGGATTCAATTTTATTCAGATTTTGAATCATATACCACCATATTTCGATCGTATTTACAACACATTGGTAACGCATCATACGCTGGCTGATCAGCGGTTGTATTCATTGTTTCGTAACCTGATTGATTTATTGCTGAATTTAATTCCTCTAAATCAAAATTAACTGAGTTAATAAATTCAACATCTAAAATTTTTGTTTTAATCCCCCACTCTGCATTTTTAACAAAATCTAAACCTTTAACCGCTTTTTCAATTTTGGATTTACACATACCGCAATTTCCTTTAACACCTATACTATAGTCATATTGAAGTTCGCTTGTGGTTTTAGTTTGTGTAATTGGGGCCTTTTTCACAACGACTTGTTCGTTGCAGCTTACAAACCACATAATAATTGCCCCAAATATTAATCCTTTAATAAATGAAACCCATAATCCTTGATAATTAGATAGTCCAAACATATTTAAAGTGTTTTTAATATAATTTTTATGCCATTTAACAAAACTCATTATTTAAAATTAATAAATTATTTTTTGTTTTTAATTTTTTCAAAGTTAGTTCTAATGTTAGTTCTCAATCTTTTTTTATAATCTTGGGTTAACCAATCAAGAAAGTTGTCTGTACTTTTACTGATGCATTTAGAATACCTTTTGATTACATAGTCTATATCGTCACTTAGCTCCTTCACAAGAATTAAAGCATCAAATTCATCTTCGCTATTTTCTACGCACATTAAGGAGTGATGGTTTATAGCCTTTTCCAATACAGTTTTTGAAGATTTTCCTTTTTTTATGGAGTTAACATAAGTTTTGTCGACATCGAAACGTACATTTTCAGAATTTGCAAATAATTCTTTTAACTCGTCTGGCATCTCATATCGAAATCTACCTTCAATTTCTTCGTCAGACTGTATACTATCTAAATAATTCATTGGATTTCTAAATATTTTATGCCAATCAATATCTGAACCCCACTCACCAAATCTGTAAAAGTTATTACCTAAATCAATCACTTCAAATGTATTTTTTTCTTTTAAAAGCCTAGATCCCCTGCCAATCATCTGATAGTATAGAGTTAACGATTTTGTTGCTCGGTTAATCATAATACACTTAACAGTTGGTTCATCGAAACCAGTAGTTAAAATACTTACAGAGGTCAATATTGCATTAGGTGTTTCTTTAAACCATTTTAAGGTTTCTGATCTTTGTTTTTTTGTTGCAGTATTATCTAAATGTTTAATATTAAGTCCAGCTTTTTTAAAAGTATCATAGACAATTAATGATGTATTTATTCCATTATTAAAAATTAAAGTTTTTTTGTCCAAGCATCTTTCTTCATAAGCTAAAAGTAATTTGGATAACATGTCATTATTTGTATACAATTCCTCAGATGATTTGACAGTATAATCTCCGTTAGCACCAACAATTAAGCTGGTTAAACCAACATTATAAGTATACAAGTTTGCTCTGGCTAAAAAATTATTTTTTATTAATTCACTTATCGATTCACCCACAATAAGTTCATCATAATTATCAGTCATGGGTAAGTTTATATTAGAACTTAAAGGAGTAGCTGTTACACCTATTATAAAAGAAGTGCTAAAGAATTTAAACAATTTTGTAAAAGAGTTGTAATGTGCTTCGTCAATTATTACCAAACCTACATCGGAAATATCCAATTTATCATCTAGTAGCCTATTGTTCAAGGTTTCTACCATTGCCACAAAGCAACTGTAATTTTTTTGGTCATCAAGCGAGGCTTTACTATTTATTACTTTATTCAATACCCCAAAATCACTTAGTACTTTTGATGTTTGGTTACAAAGTTCTATCCTGTGCGTTAAAACAACTACCTTTTTCTTTTTAAGTCTAAGATATTGACGGACAATTTCTGAGAATATTATTGTTTTACCTCCGCCAGTTGGAAGTTGATATAGTAAATGATAATCATTAGGGCAATGCTCAAATCTTTCAAAAATCTTATTGATTGCTCCTCTTTGATAATTATATAAATCTATTTCACTTTTAATACTCATATTCACAAATACAGATTTGCAAAAATAGTAAGAATTCTAGGTTAATTTATATTTTGATTAAAATTTCTTGTTGAAAAAGATTAAAAATATATTTAATTAATTTCTTTAGTAATCTAAAAGGTCTAAGATTTCTTTTTCAAATCTATCAAACGGCAAATATTGTTTTTCTAAATTTTCTTCAAATGGTATTGGGGTGTCTAGGCTAGCAACTCTTTTTACCGGAGCATCAAGATTTTCAAAGCATTTTTCCATAATAATAGAAGAAATCTCAGATGCCAAACCGCCAAACATACTATCCTCGTGTAAAATAATAGCTTTTCCTGTCTTATTTACCGAATTTACTATTGTTTGCCTGTCTAGTGGAGAAAGAGTCCGTAAATCAATTAAATCACAATTAACATCATATTTATCGATCACTTTTATCGCTTCATGAACTCCTAACCCATAAGTAATAACAGAAATTTCATTACCAACTTTTAATAATTTAGCTTTTCCAATTTCGATGTTATAATACCCATCTCTTACTTCACCCTTTATACTTCTGTATAAAGCTTTGTGCTCAAAGAATAAAACTGGATTTGGGTTTTCAATTGAGGCAATTAATAAACCCTTTGCATCATCAGGAAATGCAGGATAAACTACAATTAACCCTGGTGTTTTAGTAAACCATGCCTCATTGGTTTGAGAATGAAAAGGTCCAGCCCCTACGCCTGCACCACATGGCATTCTTAAAACAATATTTGCATTTTGCCCCCATCTGTAGTAAGATTTTGCCAGATAGTTAACCACTGGATTAAAACCTGATGTTATGAAATCAGAAAATTGCAATTCAACTATACTTTTTCTTTTACATATAGATAAGCCCATAGCTACTTCAATAATTGACGATTCACATATTGGTGTATTTCTTACCCTATCTTTTCCAAACTTATCAATAAAACCTTCTGTAATTTTAAAAACTCCTCCGTATTCAGCTATATCTTGACCCATAATTACTAAATCATCATATTTCTCCATTGATTCGTAAAGACCATCTGAAATGGCGTCAACAAATCTCTTATTTTCTTTTTTTTCAGACTTATCAATTTTTTTAAAATCATAATCACAATAGACATCAGAAATTTCTTTATTCAAATTAACCTCTATATTTTTCTCTCCAAAAGTTTTAGATAAATCTCCTTCAATGTTCTTGGAAATAGTTTTTCTAATATTTTCAACATCCGTGGTAGTTATTATCTTGGAATCAATTAAAAATTTCTCGTAGTTTGATATAGGGTCTTTTTCATTCCACTGTAGCAAAAGTTCCTTGGGAACATATTTGATTCCACTGGCTTCTTCATGACCCCTCATCCTAAAGGTTTCGAATTCAATCAAGAAAGGTCTAGGTTTCTTTAATATCTTCTTTCTTACATCTTTGATTTTTGAATAAACCTCAATGATATTATTTCCGTCTAATGTCATCGATTCAATTCCGTAGCCAATTCCTTTATCAGAAATTTTTTTACAATTATATTGTTCATTTGTTGGTGTGGATAATCCATAACCATTATTTTCTACAACAAAAATTATTGGCAAGTTCCAAACAGATGCAACATTTAGGGCCTCATGAAAATCTCCTTCACTGGTCCCACCTTCTCCTGTGAACACTACCGTTACTTTTTTATTATTTTCCAGCAAATTATGTAGTGCTATACCATCAGCAACACCCATTTGAGGACCCAAATGTGAGATCATTCCAACAATATTGTAATCGTTAGTGCCAAAATGAAAAGACCTGTCTCTTCCCTTTGTGAAACCGTTAGCTTTTCCTTGCCACTGAGAAAAAAGTCTGTAAAGAGGTATATCTCGACTTGTAAATACACCTAAATTTCTATGCATTGGTAATATATATTCGTCATTATCGATCGCTTTAGTAACTCCAACTGAAATTGCTTCTTGACCAATCCCGGAAAACCATTTAGAAATTTTTCCTTGACGTAACAAAATTAGCATCTTTTCTTCTATCATTCTTGGAACTAGCATAGCAGTGTATAGTTCTATATGTGTGGATGTGCTAATATTTGAATTTGAGTAATTCATATCTTTTATTAAAGGCAAATTATTAATTTTTACCTACATGTTATAGACATTGTTTATACATAAAATTCCAAGTTATTAACATTTATTATATTTGAAATATCAATTTAATAAAGAAATGAAACAGATACCCTCAGTTAATTTAAAAGATTTTTTAAGTGAAGATCAAAATAAAAAATCGATATTTGTCCAATCCATTGGTAAGGCTTTTCAAGAAATTGGTTTTTGCGCTGTAAAAGGACATTTTTTAGATGATGATTTGGTAAAGAAGCTATATGCTCAAATCAAATTATTTTTTGATCTTCCTACAGAAATAAAAAGAAAGTATGAACACCCGGAATTTTCAGGTCAGCGGGGTTATGTCTCATTTGGTAAAGAAAGTGCAAAGGGCAGTAAGCATGGTGATTTAAAAGAATATTGGCATTTTGGTCAGTATATCTCAGATGAAGAAATAAGTCACTACAATTACTTTCCCAATATTTTAGTTGATGAGCTTCCTGAGTTTAATGAGGTTGGTGAAGAGGTTTACAAAACTCTGGAAAGAACTGCAAAATATGTACTTAGGGCATTAGCTCTTTATTTAGAAATTGACGAAAATTATTTCGATAACTACATTAAAAACGGTAACTCAATTCTAAGACCCATCCATTATCCTCCAATCAATGAGGATCCAAAGGAAGCAGTTAGGGCTGCAGCACACGGAGACATTAATCTAATCACATTACTAATGGGTGCACACGGAAAAGGCCTTCAAGTTAAAAATGCAGACGGAAAATGGATTGACGCTGTTGCTAGTGAAGATGAATTGATGATTAATATTGGAGACATGTTATCAAGACATACGAATAATGTTTTAAAATCAACAGTTCACAGAGTTGTAAACCCAGATAAAGAGCTACTTAGAAAGTCACGATATTCGATACCTTTTTTTATGCATCCAGTAAGTGAAATGAAATTAAATGTACTAGAGTCAACAATCTGTAATGAGTTTCCAAAAGCATATGATGATATTACTGCAGGTGAATTTTTAGATGAAAGACTAGTAGAATTAGGTTTGCTTAAAAAATAATGGACTTACAAGATCAATTAAGAAATTTTTTTCCGAATCATAAATTTTCAGAAAATACAACCTCAGATTTTTCAAAAGCTACAAATTCACATACTCAAACTTCTCCCCTTTTATGTAAATATGAAAAGAGAAATGGTAGACCTACTACCATTATTGAAGGTTTTGAAAAAATAAAAAAAGATGACATAAAGTTAATAGCGAAATCAATTAAACAAAAATTTTCTGTGGGTGGATCTGTTAAGGGATATTCCATCATAATCCAAGGAAATATAAGAGATGATATCATGAATTTTCTATCGTCAATGGGATATAACGTAAAACGTGTTGGAGGCTAAATATGAAATCATCAGAAATCATTATTAATGAAGATGGTAGTATTTATCATTTATGTCTAAAACCCCACCAAGTTTCAAAAGATATAATTCTTGTTGGGGATCCATTTCGGGTAGATATTATTTGCAAATATTTAGATAATATTGAATTTAGTATTCAAAATAGAGAGTTCAAAAGTGTTACAGGTTATTTTAATAAGAAAAGGATTTCAGTAATATCTACCGGAATCGGTGGAAGTAATATTGACATAGTAATAAATGAGCTAGATGCTTTGTTCAATTATGATTTCAACAATAAATGTTTTAATAAAACCCATGAATCAATAAATTTTATCAGAATAGGTACTTCTGGTTCTATTTGTAAAGATATACCTGTTGATTCTTGGCTCATTAGTGAATATGCGATAGATCTTAATTCACAGTTATCCTTCTATGATCTAAAAAATTATGCAAGTAATAACATTGAAGTAATTTCATCTGATAATAAGAGTTTTTATTGTTTTAGATCCTCAAATATTCTATTTAAAAAATTTTATTCTGGAAATTTACTTAAAGGTTTAACTGCTACTTGTAACGGGTTTTATGCTTTTCAAGGCAGAGAAACCCGAATTCCTTTAGAAAGTACAATTGATTTTAAAGATATGACATCAATTAAACTTAAGAGGTATAAAGTAACGAATCTCGAGATGGAAACTGCAATAATCTATGGTTTATCTGATTTCTTAGGTCATAACGCAATATCATTAAACGCAATTTTAGCTAATCGAATTAACGATTTGTATTCAGAAAATCCATCAGAGGTAATAGAATCTTTGATATTATTTGTACTTAATAAATTGTAATTATACCCATTTAATCTCTGCGATATTATTTTCTTTAAAATATTGATTTGCCTTGCTAAAATGCTTATTTCCAAACCAGTATCCCCTATTTGCACTAAGAGGCGATGGATGACCTGAGCTTAAAATAAGATGTTTGTTATTATCAATTATGTTTCTTTTTTTCTTAGCATAACTCCCCCACAAAAAGAATACAATATTATTTTTCTTGGCTGAAATCAAATTGATAACCTCATCTGTAAAGTTTTCCCATCCCATATTTTGGTGACTACCAGGACTATTTTTTCTAACAGTCAAAGTAGAATTTAATAATAAAACTCCTTGATTCACCCAACTTGTTAAGTCTCCGTTTAAAGGATATCTCACATTTAAGTCTTGTTGAATTTCTTTAAAAATATTGATTAACGAAGGAGGATGATTTATATTTTCTGGAACTGAAAAGGCTAAACCATTAGCCTGATTAGGATTGTGATATGGGTCTTGACCTAAAATAACTAACTTAACTTCGTCGAATTTACAATTATTTAAGGCGGAAAAAATCAAACTTCCTTTTGGGTAGCAGATATTGTTTTTGTATTCAAATTTCACAAAATTAACCAGATTTTTAAACCCTACAGAATTTAAATGTTCATTTAGATGCTTTTTCCAAGAATCATCTAATTTAATATTCATTTTTTTGAGACAATTTTGTCAACTATCATAGAAACAGTTGCATCACCGGTTATATTTACCACTGTTCTACACATATCCAGGGGTCTATCAACAGCAAATATTAGAGCTAGTCCAGCTTCTGGAATTCCAGCTTGAGCTAATACAATAACTAATACAATTATACCTGCACTTGGAACTGCAGCAGCTCCGATTGATGCCAATGTAGCTGTCACTATAATTCCTAGCTGAGCAGTGATTGATAAATCTAACCCAAAGGTTTGAGCAATGAATACAGCTGCAATTGCTTGATAAACCGCAGTACCATCCATGTTTATAGTAGCACCAATCGGTAAAACAAAGCTTGAGACTTCCTTTTTCACATTCAAGTTATTATGAACTCTATCCATGGTAACGGGAAGTGTAGCAGCACTTGAACTAGTTGAGAAAGCGACTAATTGGGCGGGCAAAATACCTTTAAAAAAGAAATTAGGGCTTTTATTTAATATAAACTTTACAGCAATAGTATATATCATAATCAGTGAAAATAAACCGATGATTAATGTCATAGAGTATAGTAATAAGCTCTTTAGTAAATCCCATTTGGGTGCTTCAACTATAAGTGTGCTTAACAACGCAAAAACTCCGTAAGGAGCAAAATTCATAATTATATCAATTATTTTCAATATTACTTCATTAAGAGAATCAAAAAAATCTTTTACTGGTTTAGCCTTTTTTTCTGGGATAAGAATCATAGAAACTCCGAACAAAATTGAGAAAAATATGATTTGAAGCATGTTTTTATTATCTGTTGCAGCACTAATAATATTTGATGGTACTATATCAATGATAGGTTGAAGAGGACCAGATTTTTTTGTTTCAATAGCAGCTTCTCTTTTTTTATCTGCATCATCTTCATAGGCGTTTAATAATTCAATTCTTGTTTGCTCTGAAATTGAATTTCCAGGTTTGATAATATTTACTATTCCTAGACCAACACTAACCGCAATGACCGTTGTAGCTAAATAAGTAGTTATAGTAATTCCACCCATTTTTGATAATTTTGAAATATCCTTTAAATCAGAAATCCCCTTAATCAGAGATGCTAAAATTAATGGTATAGCTATTAGTTTTAAAGCATTAATAAAGATTGTGCCAAACGGCTTAACCCAGTCCGAAATAATGTCTTTGCCAAACTGACCAAAGTTTGACATTAAAAAACCAAATAAAACTCCTAAAACCATTCCAATAATGATTTTCCAGTGTAATGGTAGTTTTTTTACGCTCATAAAGTTTTTGTTTTATTAATTAGATAATAATCTAGAATAACCATAGCAGCCATCGCTTCAACAATAGGAATAGCTCTTGGAACAACACACGGGTCATGTCGACCCTTACCCTTAATAATAGATTCTTTTCCTTCAGAGTCTATGGTTTGTTGATCTTTCATCACAGTAGCAACTGGTTTAAATGCTACATTAAAATAAATATCCATACCATTGCTAATTCCTCCTTGAATGCCACCAGAGTGATTGGTTATGGTTGTTTTATCTGTTTTTATTATATCATTGTGTTCAGAACCTTTCATTTTGGTTCCTTTAAATCCACTACCATATTCAAAACCTTTTACAGCATTAATTGATAACATTGCTTTTCCTAGTTCTGAATGAAGTTTATTGAAAACAGGTTCACCCAAACCTGAGGGTACGTTTTTAATGATACATTTTACAATACCACCCAGGGTATCACCATTTTTTCTGGCATTTTTTATTTCATTGATCATACTTTCTGAAACAGTTTTATCTGGGCATCTAACTATACTATCCTCAATTTTCTTTTTATTATCGACAATAAAATCATCATCCAAAGAAATAATTCCTATTGACGAGGTGTAAGCATATATATCGATATTCTTAAGAATTTGTTTTGCGATAGCTCCCGCAACAACTCTGCAAGCTGTTTCTCTAGCAGAACTTCTACCACCTCCCCTATGATCTCTTATGCCATATTTTTTTTCATAAACAAAATCAGCATGACTTGGTCTAAACAAATCCTTTAGGTGATTGTAGTCTTTACTTTTTTGATCATTATTTCTTATCAAAAATCCGATTGGTGTTCCAGTTGTTTTACCGTTGAAAATTCCAGAAATAAACTCAACTTTATCATCCTCTTTTCTTTGGGTTACAATTTTAGATTGACCTGGTTTTCTTCTTTGCATTTCATAAGAAATATCCTCTAAATCAATTGGCTGTCCTGCAGGACAACCATCAATTATACCACCAATAGCTTTTCCATGTGATTCTCCAAATGTTGTCAACCTAAAAATATTTCCAAATGAATTATTCATAAAATATAAAACAGTTGTTAAAAATATAGTTTATTAATAACTTCTAAAAATTATTAATAATATTTAAACTTTAGTCTTTAAATTTATGTGAACTTTTAAACCATATATGGAAAGATATTCAACGGTAATTAATGATTTTATTTCGATTATCGGTGACAGGTTTGTTGTTACAGTTAGATGGCAAAAACAACCCTTCGTAAATGGTTGGAGGTATGGTTATGGTGATGCTTTAGCTGTGTTAAAACCTGCAAATTTGTTGGAATTATGGAAGCTTTTAAAAATTTGTATTTCTCAGGATTTCATAATCATAATGCAAGCAGCAAATACAGGATTAACAGGTGGGTCCACTCCCAACGGAGACGATTATGACAGGCCAATTGTGATTATTAATACATTACGCATAAATAATATTCAACTAATTGATAATGCTAAACAAATTATAGCCCTTTCAGGAAGTACATTGTACGACTTAGAAAATAAATTAAAACCATACAATAGAGAACCACACTCTGTAATTGGATCAACATCAATAGGAGCTTCAATTGTTGGGGGTGTCTGTAATAATTCTGGTGGTTCACTCGTCAAAAGAGGCCCTGCCTATACAGAATTAGCACTGTATGCCAAATTAAATAGTGATGGTAAGCTTGAGTTAATTAATGAACTTGGAATTAATCTTGGTGAGAACCCTGAAACTATTTTGAGTAATTTAGAAAACACAAATTACAAGAATGAGGATATAATTTACAATGATAAGCTCGCCTCAGACAATAAATATTCTAAAATAGTAAAAGGTATAAACGAAAACACACCTGCTAGATATAATTCTGATAAAAGATTATTATATGGTGCATCAGGAAGTTCTGGTAAGGTAGTAGTTTTTGCTCTTAGATTGGACACTTATCCAAAGCCACAAAAAAATAAAGTTTTTTATTTGGGAACTAATAACCCTGATATTTTCTGGCAGATTAGAAGATATATATTATCTGAGTTTGAAAACTTACCTACTCTTGGGGATTATTTACATAGGGATTGTTATGATGCAGCAAAGAAATATAGTAAGGATAATTTTATTGTAATTGAAAAACTTGGTACAAATTTTTTACCAACTTTATTTGAATTAAAGAGAAATGTAGATATAGTTGCTGGCAAATTAAAATTACTTCCTGATAAGTTTTCTGACAGATTGATGCAATTCTTAAGCTTATTATTCCCTAATCATCTTCCAAGAAGAATGGATCAGTTCAGGGACAGATTTGAACATCACTGGATAATTGAAATGTCTGATGATGGAATCGATGAAGCAAGAGAATATTTTAAAGAATTCTTTAAAAATAACGAAGGGGATTTCTTTGAATGTAATACCAAAGAAGGTAAAAAAGCTTCAT
>Ga0209503_10000614_pt1 | contig 20755 bp, 29 predicted proteins | sample SouAtlMetagenome_2_FD_187448 | JGI IMG/M metagenome (GOLD analysis project Ga0209503, IMG submission 187448) | Marine eukaryotic phytoplankton communities from Atlantic Ocean - South Atlantic ANT15 Metagenome (SPAdes) (version 2) | ecosystem: Environmental > Aquatic > Marine > Oceanic | place... | reverse complement strand
ATTCCCCCAAATACAATTTTAGTACATAGAAAGAAGGAATCTAATACCTTGTATACTATTAATGCTTTAAATGAACTTATTAAAAAGCTTAATGGTGGAGTTGTTGATACCAAATATCAGGTAGATTGGCAACACTATAGAAATTGTATCCTATTGACTCAACATAACGAGTTAAATCAATTGAATACAAAGATTTATAAGATTATTGAAATATAGTTTGGAGACCCAAATTATAGTTCGTATATTATTGTTACATTAAAAAAAGTTATAAACATGGATTTAAATGCAATTAAACAGAAGTTGGATGGTCTTCAACAGAAACAACAGACCGGGCCAAAGAAAGATTATAGTTTAATTTTTTGGAGACCAACAGTTGGAAAACAACAAATAAGAATCGTTCCATCAGCGTTCGATAAGAAGAACCCATTTACAGAATTAAAATTCTATTATGGTATTACTAATAAGGTGATGCTTTCTCCACTTAATTTTGGTGAGAAAGATCCTATTGCTTTATTTGCTTCTAAACTTAGAGAGGAATATACTAAAGAAAATTATGTCCTAGCTAAGAAATTAGACCCTAAAACAAGGATATTTGTCCCTGTAGTGGTTAGAGGAGAGGAGGACAAAGGTGTTCGACTATGGCAATTTGGTAAAACTGTATATGAAGAACTACTTTCATTAGCTATTGATGATGAAATTGGTGATTATACTGATATTGTAAATGGTAGAGACATTACAGTAGAAACTGTAGGTCCAGAATCAACAGGTACGCCTTATAATAAGTCGTCAGTTAGAGTTAGATTAAAACAAACACCACTTAGTGATGATGCTAAAGTAGTAGAAACATGGACAAGTGAACAACCAGATCCTACTAAGGAATTTAAGAGGTTTACATTTGATGAAATGAAAACAGCTTTAGAAAAATGGTTATCACCAGAAGATACTGCTGGAGAAGGAGATATTATTTCCGAGCCCGCAGAAGGTTTTGATACTGATAAACCAAAATCTGGTTTTAGTTTAGATACTTCTAATGCGGCTGTTAAGAAGAGTAAAGATGATGCCTTTGATGATATATTTGAAGGTAGTGATAAGAAAGTTGATGATCTACCCTTCTAAATATGGCGAGACAGAAAAAATCATTATCGGCAGCAGTCTCTAAGGAAATTCAAAGTAAATTTGATTTAAACGCCTTTAAAAATAAAAAAGGATTAGATAAAAATATCAAGTTTAAGGAACAGGATTGGATCCCACTCTCGAAAGCATTTCAAGATGTGACTTCCATTCCTGGTATTCCAATGGGACATATTGTGTTACTAAGAGGACACTCCGATACAGGTAAGACAACAGCAATGATTGAAGCAGCAGTATCAGCTCAAAAGAGAAATATAATGCCTGTTTTTATTATTACTGAGATGAAATGGAATTGGGAACATGCAATTCAAATGGGTCTTGATATTAATATTACTCGAGATGCAAATGGTGAAGTTATTGATTATGAAGGTAATTTCATTTATGTAGATAGAGAAACTATTAATTCAATAGAAGACGTATCAGCATTTATTTTAGATTTAATGGACGAACAGAAAAAAGGTAATTTACCTTATGATTTATTATTCTTATGGGATAGTATTGGTTCAGTACCTTGTGAAATGTCACTTAAATCAAATAAAAATAATAATGAATGGAATGCTGGTGCTATGTCAACTCAATTTGGAAATAATGTAAACCAAAAAGTTACATTGTCTCGAAAAGAATCTTCACCATTTACTAATACATTAGTTTGTGTTAATAAAGTTTGGACATTAAAAGCAGCATCACCTATGGGGCAACCTAAATTAATGAATAAAGGTGGTTATGCTATGTGGTTTGATTCAACATTTGTAGTTACATTTGGTAATGTCATGTCTGCGGGAACATCTAAAATTAAAGCAATTAAAGATGGTAAGCAGGTAGAATTTGCTAAACGAGCTAATATTCAAATTGACAAAAATCACATTAATGGTGTTACTACCAGAGGAAAAATTGTTATGACTCCTCATGGTTTTATTAATGACACACCTAATGAGCTTAAAAAATACAAAGATGCTAATTCATCTGATTGGGCTAAAGTTTTAGGTGGTGGTGATTTTACTGTTATAGAAGAAAGTGAAGAGGTAAATGATACCTCTCAATACGAACAAGAACCAATTTAATTTATGAAGCACAAAGAGCTGTTTAAACTCTTGGACGAGGTTCAAGAGAATGGGGAAGAACCAATTTTGAAAAGGCATGATAAAGTACTATTAATAGATGGTTTAAATCTATTTTTTAGAAACTTTGCTATGATGAATATGGTAAATCCTGATGGAGTCCACATTGGTGGGTTAGGTGGATTCTTTCGCTCTTTAGGTGCTATGGTTCGACAAACCCAACCAACCTCTGTTTATGTAGTGTTCGACGGAGCAGGTTCAACCGCCAACCGTAAAAATCTGCTCCCCGAATACAAAGAGGGAAGAAACTTACAAAGAATTACTAATTGGGATGCATTTGATAATTTAGAAGAAGAACATGACGCTAAAGTCGATCAGATAGTGCGTGTAATTCAATATTTAAAGCTGTTACCTGTTAAAACCACTATAATAGATAAAGTTGAAGCTGATGATATTATAGCAGTGTTATCTAAAAAACTAGTAAAAAAGTATAATTCAACTTGTTTTATTGTTTCTAGTGATAAAGATTTTGTTCAGTTAGTTACTGATAAAATTATATTATATAGACCAATGGAAAAAGAGTATTATACACCCCAAACAGTAAAAGATAAATTTGGTTGCTTATCTGAAAATTTTATTCTATATAAAACATTATTAGGTGATAATTCAGATAATATTCCAGGAGTTAAAGGATTAGGTGCTAAGGGTATATTTAAAAAATTCCCTGAATTACAAACTCAACCACTTACTTTAGATAATATTTTTGATATATCTGCTAGGAAATTTAAAGAACATATTGTATATTCTCGTATAATTCAAGACCAAAATAAACTTGAAAATAGTTATAAAGTTATGGATTTAGGTATTCCTATGATAGATGATAAACAAAAAGAATATTTAGATAATTTATTAGAAGAAGACATTCCAGATTTAAATACACAAATGTTTATTCAACTTTATAATGAAGATAAATTAGGTGGTATGATAAGAAATTTAGAACATTGGATTAAAGAAAATTTTGAACATTTTATAGGTTATAAAAATTAATGACGTTACAAACATTAAATAATTACGGACACGACTTTCAAGTAAAAGCATTATCTTCCTTATTAACACATAAGGAGTTTTTAACTAATATACATGATATTATTAGTGATGAATTTTTTGAAAATCCCGCTCATAAGTGGTCTATTAAAGAAATATTAAAGTATTATGATAAGTACCATACTACACCTACTTTAGAAACACTTAAAATTGAATTACAAAAAGTAGATAATGAAGTATTACAAGTATCTATTAAGGATCAATTAAAACAAGCTTATGTTGCATCAGATGAGGATCTAGAGTATGTACAAGAAGAATTTACAAATTTTTGTAGAAACCAACAATTAAAAAAAGCATTAATGACTTCAGTTGATATGTTAAAAGCTGGAGACTTTGAAGCTATTAGAACACTTGTTGACGATGCCTTAAAAGCAGGTCAAGATAAAAATGTAGGTCATGAATATATTAAAGATATTGAAGAACGTTATAGAGAAAATGCAAGAACAACTATTCCAACTCCCTGGGATAAGATCAATGATTTATTACAAGGTGGATTGGGAAATGGAGATTTTGGTATTATTTTTGGTAATCCTGGAGGTGGTAAATCGTGGTCTCTTGTAGCATTAGGAGGATATGCAGTTAAAATGGGTTATAATGTTTTACATTATACTTTAGAATTAGGTGAAGATTATGTAGGTAGACGATATGATGCTTTCTTTTGTGATATAGATGTTAGTCAAATAGTATTACATAAAGATAAGGTCGAAGAATTAGTACCTCAACTACCAGGTAAACTAATTATCAAAGAATACCCGACAGGAAGGGCAACTATATCAACAATTGAATCACATATTGCAAAATGTACAAGTATGGGATCCAAACCAGATTTAGTAATTATAGATTATGTTGATCTTCTTTCGTCAAGAAAACGAACTAGGGAGCGTAAGGACGAAATCGATGATATTTATACTAGCACAAAAGGATTAGCTAAGCAATTAAACATTCCTGTTTGGTCTGTTTCACAAGTTAATCGTGCGGGTGCTAAAGACGATATTATTGAAGGAGATAAGGCAGCTGGTTCTTATGATAAGCTGATGATTTCTGATTTCGCGATGTCTTTATCACGTAAAAAAGAAGACAAGGTTAAAAAAACTGGTAGATTACATATTATGAAAAACCGCTATGGTATGGACGGCTTATCTTTCTCATTAAAAGCTGATACTTCAAAAGGTCACTTTGAAGTGTTTCCATACAATGTAGATTTAGATGATGATGAATCAACTTTTACCCCTAATGTTCAGACTAATGCTTATGATACAGATGTAGATGCACATGCTAAAAGGCTGATGGCTGAAAAATTAAAAAAGAATAAAGGTCTTTTTGAGTTTGAACGTAAATAGAAATTAACTTATTAAATTAAAAAAAATGGCAAAAAAATCATTATTGCAAGAGCGTATAGTATATAAACCCTTTGAATATCCTGAAGCATTCGACTTCTATATGAAACAACAACAAGCACATTGGTTATGGACAGAAGTACCAATGATGGCTGATGTTAATGATTGGAAACAAAATCTATCAGAAACTGAAAAAAATATAATTGGTTCCATTTTAAAAGGTTTTGCTCAAACTGAAACTGTAGTAAATGATTACTGGTCAACATTAGTTACAAAATGGTTTAGAAAACCAGAAGTAATAGCAATGGCTGTAACTTTTGGTTGTTTTGAAACTATTCACGCCGAAGCTTATTCTTTATTAAATGAAGAATTAGGTTTAGATAATTTTGCCGAATTTTTAGAAGATGAAACAACAATGGCTAAAATTGATGCTTTAATGCAAGTTAAAGATTCTCATGATGGTACTCCTGATTGGCATGAAAGAGCTAAGTCATTAGCAATTTTTTCTGCATTTACAGAAGGAGTTAATTTATTTTCTTCTTTTGCTGTTTTATTATCTTTTAAATTACAAAATAAACTTAAAGGAGTAGGTCAAATAGTAGAATGGAGTATTAGAGATGAATCTTTACATTCAAATGCTGGATGTTGGTTATTTAGAACATTAATGAAAGAACACCCAGAATTCGATACACCAGAATTAAAGGCACAAATAGAAGAAGCAGCTTTATTATCACTCAAACTTGAATTAGATTTTATTGATAAAGTCTATGAAATGGGAGATTTAGAAGGTTGTACTAAATATGATTTAACTTCTTTTATTAAACATAGATTAAATACAAAAATGGGAGATTTAGGATATAGCCCTATTGTAAACGGAATAGATAAAGAAGCAGTCCAACGAATGAGTTGGTTTGACAATTTATCTGCAGGGAAACAACATACTGATTTCTTTGCAAATAGAGTAACTAATTACTCTAAAGGTGTTCAAAATTGGGACGCCGCATCATTATTTTAATTATTAATAAAAACAAAAACAAAAAATGAAAAATTATTTAATTATTTTATTATCTCTTATTTTTATAGGATGTAATAATTCGGAAGTTTCGGTACAAGAATTTACCCCTACTTTCAATCTTGACGCAAATCAAGGATGTGATCAAGGTGCTCCTGTAATTGGAGAGGATAAGGTATTTTTTAATCCGGGTAGAGTTCGTTCTGCTCAAGGATATAAAAATATTTCTAAAATTTCAGCAACAGTAGATATTTCAAAATTAGCAGGTCAAAAGTTTGTTAATGGAACTTTTTATTTAGTTATGAATGAAACTGAATATTGTGATTCTGGTGATGGTTGTACAAACTGTTGTGATGAAATAGATTTTTTAGAAACTAATGGAAATGTAGCTACTCAGGCAACAATACACATAAATAAAACTCAAAACTATCAATGGGCATTTTTAGGAGGAGATACTTCTTGTTTTACTGGAACAACTGGTACTGGTATTGTAGATGCAAGTAAAATAGATCCTTCATTACCATTTGATGTTGTAACTGAATTTAATGATGATTATACTAATATGACAACTACTTATGTTCAAGGAGATAATAGTGTAGTAGTATATGATTTTAAAAATAATGAAGCAGGTCCAGGAAGTGGATTAACTAGCTTAGATGGTTTAAAAGAAAACATGGAAAAAGGATATAAAGTTGTTGCTTCATTATGGCAAGGATTTTCACCTAATCCTGATAATTTATATAATTATAGTGACCCTAATTGTAGTGGTTGGTCTGATTTATGTAAAGGTGGAGCAGAATATACTATCTCAAATGTAAGAGTAACAGCAGAAAGTGTAGTAGAAAAATTAGAATCAGATCCTGTTACAGTAAGAGTAACATTTATTAATGATACAGACCAAGACATGACAGTTAAAGCAACTTGGGGTGTTGATAGAAAAGATCAAACTTGGGTTATCCCAGCAAATGGAGGTAAAGCAGATGTTGAATCTAATTCTCATGCAAATTCAGGTTCGGATTTTATTATTATCCCAGGATTAAACCCTCCAACAGGAATAAAACCAGTTCCTACAAATGGTCAATTTAGAATGACTTACCAATATTGGGATGGACAAATGCATTGTGTATATTGGAATGGATCAGGAGCACCTATGGATGGAACAATATATTCTGACGATAATAGTTGGAAATACACAACAGAATGGGCTACTAACCCAGCAAACCAAAGTGGAAACCCACTAGTAAACACAGTAACAATTAAAACAACTCCTTGTACAACTACAACAGTAGGTGGTAAAAGAGTATGTAATTAATAAATAAATAAATGGATAATAATTTAATAGCAGATTACAGTAATTGGACAGCAGGAAAAGAATATCCTGAGTGGATGGATGAAATTTCTTTATCAACTATTTCAAAAGGGTATTTACTACCTGGAGAAACAGTTAAAGCTGCCTATAAGAGAGTAGCACAAGCATCAGCTGAAAGATTAAAAAAACCTGAATTAGCTACTAAATTTTTCAAATATATTTGGAATGGCTGGATTGGCCTTGCTTCTCCAGTCATATCAAATATGGGAACCGATAGAGGTTTACCCATTAGTTGTTTTGGTATAGATACACCCGATTCAATACGTGGAATCGGTTTAACTAACGCGGAACTTATGAAACTCACCGCTTCTGGTGGTGGAGTAGGTATTAGTGTATCTCGCATTAGACCACGTGGAACACAAATTTCTGGAAATGGAAAATCAGAAGGAGTAGTGCCGTGGTGTAAAATTTATGATTCCGCAATTATTGCAACAAATCAAGGTAATGTTAGAAGAGGTGCTGCATCAGTCAATCTAGATATTGAGCACCCTGATATAGATGAATTTTTACAAATTAGAAGACCTAAAGGTGATGTTAATAGACAATGTTTAAATTTACATCAATGTGTTGTTGTAGGTGATTCATTTATGAGAAAATTAGAAGCTAGAGACCCAGAAGCAATGAATAGATGGGCTAAAGTTTTAAAAGCTAGAATGGAAACAGGAGAACCTTACATTATGTTTAAAGATAATGTAAATAAAAATAATCCTATAGCTTATAGAATGCACAATTTAGAAGTTTCTATGACAAATATTTGTTCTGAAATAACACTATTTACAGATGAAGAACATTCATTCATTTGTTGTTTATCTTCTCTTAATTTAGCTAAATGGGAAGAATTTAAAGATACGGATTGTATTCAAACTGCAATATGGTTTTTAGATGGTGTAATGCAAGAATTTATTGATAAATCAAATGGTAAAGACTCATTAAAAAGAACACATAACCATGCTAGAAAAGGTAGAGCATTAGGTTTAGGTGTAATGGGTTGGCATACATTTTTACAACAGAAAAATTTACCATTTAATTCAATAGCATCTACTGTTCATACAAGAAATATATTTAATAAAATTAGAAGTGAAGCAGAATCAGCTTCAATGGATTTAGCCGCAGAATATGGAGAACCATTATGGTGTAGAGGAACTGGTATGAGAAATACTCATTTATTAGCAATCGCTCCAACAGTTTCAAATTCTGTTATTTGTGGTGGTATTAGTGCTGGTATTGAACCTTTACCTGCAAATGTTTATACATTTAATGGTGCTAAAGGTACTTTTATTAGAAAAAACAAAGTATTAGAATCATTACTTGAATCTAAAAAAGAAAATAAAGAAAAGTGGTGGAAACAAATGCTTGAAGATGGAGGTTCAGTTTTAGGTTTGCCTGATAATGTACTTACTTCAGAAGAAAAAGAAATATTTTTAACATTTTCAGAAACAAATCAGTTAGAATTAGTTAAACAAGCAGCAGAAAGACAAAAGTATATTGATCAAACCCAATCATTAAATTTATCATTTGATCCTAATGATTCACCAAAATGGATTAATCAAGTGCATATGGAAGGTTGGAAGTTAGGTGTCAAAACACTATATTATTTAAGAACTGATTCAGTAATTAAAGGAGATTTGGGAAGCAGGCAAGCAGATTGCGTTTCCTGTGACGGATAGATTGATCTAAGAATATCTGTTCATATTTATAGACAAACATAAACAGATATTAATATGAGAATATTCTTATTAATTGTTGCATTCTTCCTAGCAATTCCTGCTACGGCTCAAGAAAAGGAAAAGAAAAACTTTTTTAAAGAATTCTATAATGATTTCTTTAAATATTCAACTGTATATGCGGCTGGTGATTACAGATCAGCATATGAATCTTCAGATAAAAAATATTTAATTAGACAACCAGATGGAGCAGGTTTATATGATGTTCCAGAAGTAGTAGATGTTACTGAATATTTCCCTTCAGATTATAGAATAGGATTTGGTATTCGTAAATTAGGACGTTTCGATTACGAAAGAAAACCAGGTAATTTTTGGACTGGAGATCAAAATATAGAAAGACAAAATGCTCTTATAGCTCCAACCTCTGCAGTTACAGGTTGGGAATATTTATTTCACTTTGAAAAAGAAAGAAAAAGAGGTGAAGAGTGGGAAAATCAAAGATATTTTATTAGACATACTGGAAAATATCATATTGTAAAATTAGAATCAAGATTCCAAGGAGCTTTTGATTTTAATTACAATTCAGCAGACGTAAGAGCAAGATTACCAATTGGTAAAAAATTATCACTTTCAGCCGGTGCTGCATTTAGAACACATGAAAGAGTTTATGGTGTTAATCCATATGAAATTTGGGTTAGTGCTTTAAATGATGATGGTTCACAACAAAACTATTGGTATGAACTAGCTTATGAATATGGTTATCAAGATGCTTATTACCAAACAGAAATTTATAACCCAATTACAGGACAACAACAAAATGTTGGTGGTTATTTTTGGTACAACCCAGATGGTGAAGTTGTAGCATCTTCGGACCCACAATTTAGAGATGGTCCTTATAAAAGATTAATTTCAATATACAATGATGAAGTGTTAGGAGAAACCTCACAATTTGGATTAGTAAGTCCAGTTGTAGGTTTTGATTTTTATCACTATAAAAATAAATTTTGGGCTCACATATATGGATCTGCTTATTTACCTTATCACAAGTATGTAATGGGTGATAAAGATGATTATGGTAGAGTTCCATTATCTTACTTATTTAGAAATAGCTGGGATCAATATGGTTTAGCTGATGCTGCAAAAGGAGAACAATGGTGGGACTATCAAGGTGGTGCTAACATAGGATGGAAAATTAGTAAATCATTAGGAGTATTTGCAGATGCGGAATATACTAAAATGTGGGATAGTGAATTTTTTATAACATCATTTGGATTAAATTATACATTTAGATAATGGCACAACAAATAGGCGAAGATACTAAGGTTACTTTAGATTTAAAAACATTAGGGATGATTGGTACAGGAATAGCTGCTTTAGTAGGTATGTGGTTTGCATTGCAAGCTGATATAGCTGAAGCAAAAGAACTACCAGCACCTGTAATAGATAGAATCGAATACGATTTAAAAGATGAATTAATTCGACAAACAATAATGGATACACAAGAAGATGTAGAGGCAATCCAGGAACAGCTGGATAAGATAGATGAGAGATTGTACGAGATCCAAAAACAAAGATAATTATGAAGAAATTTTTTCTTCTATTTCTACTATTATTACCCATTACAGCTTTATCACAAGAATGGGCTAATGATAATCAATTAGATGAAATAGTAAATAGTAAAAGTGCTTTTGGAGATGATGAATCTTCAATAGTAATTATAGAATTTTGGGCATCCTTTAACGAAGCAAATGCATTTGCAGATTGGGACAAATTATCAGATGTGCAATATATTCGTGTAGACATTGCAAAAGCCCCAAAATATAAAAAAGAATGGAGAGTAAGAATGGCTCCAACCATCATTATATGGAAAGATGGAATAGAAAAAACTTATAAAGCAGGATTAGATCTTGAATGTCCTGTGAATCTTTCAGAACTTCAAGAAGATATTAAAGAAGTTAAAGAAGCTAGCGCTTTTTAATATTTATAACCACAACAATAAGGTTCCGCTAATAGTTTTACTAATTTTTAAAAACTAGAAGTATGGCATTTAAAGATTTGTTCAAAGACGACAATAATATTAATGAAAAAAACGTGGTAGGCTTTATGTCTTTCATGGTAATGGTCATTTTCGCAGTAGTAGATATTGTTACTGGTGTATATGGTCAAGAACTCCAAATTCAAGATTACATTTATAATTCTTTTGTAATCATAACTCTCGGTTCATTCGGAATCGCTGAGGTAGGCAAAATCTTCGGCAAGAAAAAAGACGAAGACAACTAGTTGCTAGTTACATTTGTTTAACTTAAAACCCAATTTTATGGAAATTCTAAACAAGATCGGCTCTTGGGCTGACAAACTGACTCACATAGGTGTGTCATTAATTGCTTTAGGAGTAGTACTTGAAGTACTATTCAATGGAGCAGGAATCCCTTTCTGGCCTAATATTTCAGTGGTAGGTAATATCATGGAAATTTTAGGAGGACTTAACGCAGAAGGACTACTAGGATTAGTAGGTGCTTTTGTATTGTATCATATAGTTAAAAAATAAGGAGGTGTTTAATATTTATTCCCGTACCATAAGGTGCGGGAATATTTTATTGTTATGAAAATAGAAGTAAAAGTTATATCTTTAAAAAAAAGACAAGATAGGAGAGATTATACTAACCAACATTTATCTGAAAGGTATGATTTTACTTTTTTTGATGCTATCGATGGTAAAACTCATAAATTTACTCCTGAAGAAAACAAACTATTTAAAAATTCTGAATTTCATACTTATAATGTTTATCCCGAGGCATGTAAAGGTATTTGTTTGAGTAATTATTATTTATGGGAATATGCAGTCGAAAATAATACTAATTTAGTTATATTTGAAGATGATGTTATTATAACATCTCCAGCTTGGTTTGTTTGGGAAGAAATGTTTAAAGATGATTTTGATATTCATTTTTTAACCAACCAGAAAGAATTTGCCAATTGTTATGCTTATTTAGTTACAGTAAAAGGAGCTAAAAAATTAATTCAACACTTTAATGAAGTAGGATTTAAAGACCAATTAGATAATGATTTAAGATGGTTAGATAAAAAGAAATTTAAATGTAGAAATGAATTATTTAACCATTTTGGTACATTTAGCCCCTTAGGTAAATGGAATTTTGGGTCTGATATTTTATTAGAAGGGCATAAAACTCACCTAAAGTTTTGATATTTATCATATATAATAACAAACAAAAACAAAAAATTAAAAAAAATGAAAAAATTATTACTATTATTAATAAGTGTTTTCTTATTAAGTAGTTGTGAAAAAGACGAAGTTATTTTAGAACCTGTTTTTGAAATCGCTTTAGATGGTGATTCATTTGATCCTTATGAAAGATATGCTAAAGTAGAAACTTTTGGGGGAGAAAAATGGGTAGATGGACAATTAAAAAAGATCTTTATCTTATATCTTCAAATAGATGATGGAGAACCAAGATTAGACAAACAACACTTTTCATTATATTGCCTAGATTCAGATGCAATGGATGATGGTGAATTATTAGATGTAGGTACTTATACTTTGGAAAGTCCAGATGGTAAATATGCTGGAGTTGAAATACCAGGTGATCAAGAATATATTGTTTGGAATGAAGTAATAGTACAAGATGCAGGTCAATTAGGAGGTGCGCATTCAGGATTAATTTGTTTAACTGCTGAAGGTGAATTTTATAATCCTTACATTCAAAGAACAATGACTGTATCAATGAGATTAGAAAACTTCCCTATTGGATTAGATATAGATGCTACTCCTTATGGGTATTTATTAAATTAAAAATTTTAAATTATGGATTGCTATACTAGACAACAGATTAAAGAGGCTGTAACCAAAAAAGGTTACAAATGGTTTGAGAGTGGAGATTATAATATTAATATTGTTGGAGTTAGAAACTCAGATACTCATGGAAAAGTAACCAATCGATTTGATGATTGCATTACAGTTTCATATAATGTAGATGGGGTAGAAAAATTTCATTGCTTTGGTGCAACAACAGACCCTGGTTCACATTGGGAAAAAAACTTATTAAACAAAGATGGTGTTGCAATCTTAAAACCAGGTCAGTATAGAGGATCCCATAAATTAGGATTACACCAAGGTAAATATGAAGCATTAAGACAGAAAAAACCTGTTAAAGTTTATCGTGATGATAATAAAGATGGTGATTATGATCTTTTAGAAGAAAATGTTCAAGAAGGAATATTCGGAATTAACATTCATAGAGCAACTAGTCGCTCAGGAAAAACTTCAACCCAAATAGATAAGTGGTCAGCAGGTTGTCAAGTTATAGCAAGTAATGATGACTGGCACAAATTCCTTGGAGTCTGTAAAAATTCTTCCGATATTTGGGGAAATAGCTTTTCTTATACTCTTATTGAGTCTAAGGATATTGTTTAATTAAACAAATATTATGTTAAAAAACATTAAAAAAGGAATGTTTCCATTTCTGATTGCATTTTCTGCTTTATCAGTAAGTGCTTCGGCGGCATTCTATTCAGTTTATGGGTTAAGTAAGCTATTTGCTGGTGCTCAATTTCAAGTTATTATTATGGCGGGTTCATTAGAATTTGCTAAATTAGTAACTGCATCATTATTATACCAATATTGGGACTCAATTAATAAAACTTTAAGAACTTATCTTACTATGGCTACTGTTGTATTAGTATTAATTACTAGTATGGGTATTTATGGTTTTTTAAGTGCTGCTTACCAAGAAACATATAGTAAGTTAAGTATAGCCGAAAATGAAATCAGATTTTTAGAAAATAAAAAACAATTTTATGAAGAAGATGTGGCGAGATTTGATGAAGAACTTAAAAAAATATCGGAAAATATATCCGTTTTATCGAGTGCAAAGGCTTCGTCAATACAAGTAAGGGATACTTCCTCAACTACTGGATTTAGACAAACTATTTCTACAACAGAATTAAGATTAGCTGCGGATAGAATTAAAGTTGAGGAAGAAAATCGACAAAATACATATGCTAAAAGAGAAATTGTAGCAGATTCACTTCAAAAATATCAATTAAAAATACTGGAACTTCAAAGTAATAACGAGGTATCTGCTGAATTAGGGCCACTGCAGTATTTATCGGGTTTAACCGGTACTCCAATGGATAAAATCATAAACATACTACTACTTGTTATAATTTTTGTATTTGATCCCTTAGCTATTTCTTTAGTAGTAGCTGCTAATTTTGCTTTTGATAAAGCTTATCCTAAAAGAAAATATAAAGAAAATTTATATGGTGAAACTGTTGAAGATAAGCCCAAAAAACATGTAGAAATCACAGAGGAAGATATTCATGAAGAATTATTTAGTAGAAATGATAGTGATAACCCTTTAAATTATACAGAAGAGGATGAAAAAAGGATGGAAATTATAGGCCAAAATGGTAATGATGGAGATCATTATGATGAAGTAGCTAAAAAAGCAAAAGAAGATAATGTATCCTTAACTGGTAGGGATGGTAAAGAAAAAGACTTACAAAAATATTTAAAAAAAGTAATGTCTCAAATTAAAATAAAAAAACAAAACGACGATTTAACAAAAGAATATTAAATGGCATCAATAGTAGTTATAGACGATTTTTTCAGCGACCCTCATTATATAAGACAAAAAGCATTTGACATGGAATGGTATGACCAAAAAGGAAACCATCCAGGAAGAAGAACTGATGCTGATAGACACCCAACAGTAAAAACAGCATTAGAAGAAGCTATTAACCTAAAAATAACTAATTGGGAGGTAGATTGGAATTGGGCAAATGGTGCTTATAATTTATGTTATCAAACAGATAGATGTTGGATACACGCAGATCAAGGTAATACTTGGGCTTGTGTAGTTTATCTTACTCCTGATGCACCAATTGAATCAGGTACAGCTTTATATAAACATAAAAAAACAGGATTTAGAACATATCAACATGATAACGAAGAATTAATGAGCGAAATTTATAAAGATTCATTAGATTTCACAGCTTGGGAAATGACTGATTATGTAGGTAATATTTTTAATAGAGCAATTGTTTATCAAGGTAATTATTTCCACGCAGCAGTTCAATATTTTGGCCACAGTGATGACTATTGTAGAATGCACCAAACATTTTTCTTTTCCACGGAATAATTTGGAGACCCGGGATAGGGTTCGTATATTTACACAGTAAATAATAAAAAATAAAAGTTATGAAAGAGTGGTATGAATTCAATAGAGATGCAGTCAAAGAGTTTTTAAAAAAACCCGTTGAAAGCATTGTTTCCTTTTTGTTTATTGCATTAGTATTTTATTTATTATATTTTAGTTTATGGGTATTTTGCCCTTGTGGATAATATGTTTAAACCAGTACAAAGTAAAAAATTTATAGAAAAAAGGCTCAATACCGAGTACCAAAAATTAAATTATAACCAATTTAGATGGTGGAGATGGTATGAATCAAAAAATAAACCATTACCATCAAGAGCTGAATTTCGTGATAAAATATTTAATGGTGATTATGATCAAGGTCCTTATGGTCTTCAAGCTCAATTATGTGAACATATGCTAAATGAATTTTGGGAAGAATGTAAGCCTGATATTCAAAAATATAACGAAAAAACTAAATTATTAGGCGCAAGAAGAAAAAGGTTATGGGAGGATCATGATAAAGATGAAACAGGTAAATTAGAAGAATTGTATAAACAATTCCAAAAAAACTTTCGTATTACGAAAGATGAAATAAATAAAGAGATTGATATATGTATAGGTACCATATTGGATTTATATTATCAAGTGGAAGAAAAATATAGTAAAATTTATGTAAAAAGTCGTAGAGGACGACCGGCAAAAAAATGAAAGATCAACAACAAAATGGAAACACACAATTAAATTCATTAAGAAATGATTTTAATGATCGCACAAACAAAAAACTTTTCTTAGGAAAAACTCCAAGAGTACATTGGAATAATTCAAGAAGGTTTAGAACTATTTAAAGTAGTTTGGAAAAGTAAAATAAGTTTCGTAATATTAGTTATATGAAAGTAAGTCACGAAGTACCCCGCTGTTTATTAACAGCATCAGTAGAATTTAATGACTATGACTATTGCCTACCTCATTTATTAGATATAGATGAAGAGTATAAAAAATACTTTTTTGATGCTAAAGAAAAAGGTAGATATATTGTCATGGATAACTCGCTCCATGAATTAGGAGAATCGTATCAATGGGATAGATTAAAACATTGGTTATTTGAATTAGAACCTAATGAATTTATAGTTCCAGATGCATGGATGGATTATACTCAAACCGCAGTTTATGCTAAGTATTGGAAGCAAATTCCAATGCCTGAAGAAACTATAAGAGTAGCTGTAGCCCAAGGAAAAGATTATGTAGATGCTTGGAAGAGCTTTAGAGGTTTAAAGGAATTAGGATATGAAAAAATAGCTATATCTTATGGTGCTACTTGGTATAATGATTTATTCCCTCACCCTAATAAAGATTTAGGTAAAGCACTAGGAAGATTAACTTTTATAAGTAAATTAATTGAAGAAGGAGCATTAAGTAAATATGATGATATTCATTTATTAGGTTGCTCTGTACCTCAAGAATTTGGTTGGTATAGAGATTGTAAATTTGTTAAATCAATTGATACATCAAACCCTATAATGGCAGCTTTAGAAGGTACAATGTATGATGAAAGCGGATTAATAAGAAAACCTAAAGCTAATATGAATGATCATTTTGAAATGGATTTTAAAGATATTGATTATCAATTAGTAGTACATAATACAACATTATTTAGGGAAATAAATGGAATACCAAAAATAGAACATTACAAATAAAAACAGCGTTGGCCTATACGCTTAAAATACCTGGCAAATTTTAAATTTTATATATAATGGCAAAACATGTAGTAGTTTCGTTAAGTGGTGGAATGGATAGCAGCACCCTATTGTTAAGAGCTATCAATGAATATGATACTGTAACAGGTATCTCATTTGACTATGGTCAAAAACACAGAGTAGAGCTAGAAAGAGCTCAATCGTTAATTAATTATCTAGCAGATAATGGTCATAAAGTAAATTATCGCCAAATTAAACTAGATGGATTAGTAGATTTACTAGATTCAGCTTTAGTTCAAGGTGGAGATGAAGTACCAGAAGGACATTATGAGCAAGATAATATGAAAGAAACAGTTGTACCTAATAGAAATAAAATGTTTGCTTCTATTACTCAAGCTGTCGCTTTATCTATTGCAAATAAAACAGAAGAAACTTGTGATATCGCTTTAGGTATTCATGCAGGTGATCATGCTGTTTATCCTGATTGTAGACAAGAATTTAGAGATGCAGATGATGCAGCCTTTAGAATTGGTAATTGGGAAGCTGATAGAGTAGGCTATTTTACTCCTTATTTAGATACTGATAAATTTGGTATCTTACAAAATGGAGAAATTTTATGTGCAAAATTAAAAATTGATTTCGATGAAGTCTATTCTAGAACTAATACTAGTTATAAGCCTTTTCCTAGTGGGAACAGTGATTATAAGTCTGCTTCATCTGTTGAACGAATTGAAGCATTTATTGCTTTGGGTAGGAAAGACCCTGTTCAATATGAAGACGAAACTGGTCCAGTGGATTGGGAAGTAGCAAGGGATTCTGTAGCTAAGGTCTTAGCTGATTATTCAGCTTAAAAGGCTTGGCTCGTGGTGTAACTGGTAACACGTCTGGTTTTGGTCCAGAAGAGTCTAGGTTCGAAACCTAGCGAGCCAACAAACCCAGTAGAGCAGTAGGTAGCTCGCTTTGGCTTAACTCGGCGCGTAGTGGAACTTTAACGTGAAGTGAAACTTGTAATAGATACGATCGTGAAAAGCAAAGAGGTCAAGGAGGTCACAGGTTCGAGTCCTGTCTGGGTAACTAAAATATTAAAATGATTAATAAAATAAAAACATTTTTAGAATTTTCTTTAATATGGTATAGTCAACAAATGGCAATACCCTTTTGGATTGTTGGTCACGTTCATTTACATTTTAACGTTTATCAAGACTTACATGAAATATTAGCTAGTTTAGGTTTAAATATATTAGTAGCAGTAGGATTTATTATAGATTATAAAAAAAATGGACATAAATAAAGTACATATTTTTGATGATTTTCTTCCAATTGAAGTTATTAATAAAATGGAAGATCAATTAGGTAAAATACCTTTTAGGTTTGCTAAAAACCTTGATGAACAGTTTTTAACACCAGAAATTAAAGTTAAAGATAGTGATTTAACTAATATTAATAGACCTGGTTTATTACAATGTTGGGCGTTTGAAAACAATCAATGGGATTTAAGTATTAATGCTCAGTGGACAGAAGAAATTCTTAAACATTTACCTTTTGAATATGAATTACAAAGAGTAAAAATAAATTTTAATTATCAAGTACCTAGATACTATGAAGATAAATGTATGCACCCCCATTGTGATATGAATGAAAAAGGTTTCACTGCAATTTATTATTTAAATGATAGTGATGGTGATACAATAATTTTTAATGAAAAAACAATGGATCCTTTTCTTAATGGAGAAGAGTTATCAATTAAAAAAAGAATAAATAATAAAAAAGGAAGATTTGTTATGTTTAATCAAGACTACTTACACGCTGGAATGCTTCCTATTAATTCAGATTATAGAGTAGTTATTAATTTTAATTTTAAAATAATATGGAAATAAAAGATATGGATGGTATAATTAAGGATAGAAATAATTTAGATTATATGCCTGATCAAAAGAAACATCAAATAGTTAGCTTCATAAAATCAGGAGTAAGACTATTTGGTTATGGACTTCTGCTATATTCCGTGCCTATTGCAGTAGGGGTTCTTATATTGTCGGAAGCAATAGGTATAATAGAAGAATTAGTTTAAATTATAAAAATATGAAATTATATTATTTTAGTGCTCCTTGGTGTGGTCCATGTAAAATGTTAGGACCTACAATGGATAAAAGTGGATTACCATTTACAAAAGTTAATGTTGATAATGATACTGAATTATCTGCTAAATATGGAGTTAGAAGTGTTCCCACACTTTTACTTGTAGATAGTACAGGTAATGAAGTAAAAAGATTAGTTGGTAATAATGATTTAAATACAATAAAAAATTGGTATAATGGGTAAGTTTCAATCAAGTAAAGTATTCGACGGATTTAGTACAGTGTTTCGTCAATGGAAAGCTACAACAACACACTGTAGGTTTGTACATGGTTATGGTATTTCATTTAAAGTATATTTTGAAGGTGATTTAGATGAAAGAAATTGGGTTTGGGATTTTGGTGGAATGAAAAGAGCTAAAACCTTAATTGATGGTAAATCTCCTAAAGAATGGATGGATTATATGTTTGATCATACTTTAGTAGTAGCAGAAGATGATCCTGAATTATTAGCATTTCAACAAATGGATAAAGCAGGTGTAGCTCAAGTAAGAGTCATTCCAGCTACTGGCGCAGAGAAATTTGCTGAATATATTTATCATAAATTAAATGATTTTGTTAAAACTGAAACTGATAACAGAGTAAAAGTTGTTAAAGTTAAGTTTGCAGAACATGGAAAAAATGCCGCTTATTATAGCGAGTAAATAAGTTATTAGTGAATGAAAAACCACTTTAAAAAATTAACAATATGCACAAACAATTAAAAAGGATAGAAGACTATCAAAAAACACTTGGTGTATTAGAATTATACACTGCAGTACAATCAGAAGGGTCAAGACAAGGTTACCCAACAATCGTAGTTAGAACATCAGGATGTACACATAGATGCTACTTTGGAGAAGGTGGATGGTGTGATTCTTGGTATACTAGTATACACCCAGAAAAGGGTACTTTTTGTTTTCAAGACATTATTGATATGTACGACGAGCATCCACATATTAAAGAAATGATGCTAACTGGGGGATCACCTACAATGCACCCCGCTTTAGTAAACGAACTTACACATTTTGCGAAAGATAGAGAGATTTTTATTACAATTGAGACAGAAGGATCCCATTTTTTGGCTACAGATTATCCTATTAATCTCTTATCTATTAGTCCTAAGTTTAGCAACAGTATTCCAGTGGTGGGAGCTTTAACTCCTCAAGGTGCTGTTGTAGATGAAAGGATGGTTAAAAAACACAATTCTAAAAGGTGTAATATTGAAGCAATAAGACAATCAATTGATTATCATGACGATTATCATATTAAACCAGTTTTAGATAAAGATTTATCTATGGTAGGTGAAGTAGAAGACCTAGTCAAAGAGCTAAATGTCCCGGATCATAAAATTTGGGCTATGCCAGCTGGTGATGATAGAGAAAGTTTAATGGAATCTTATGGCCCCGTAATGAATTTCGTAAGAGATAGGGGATGGAGATATACAGGCCGCTCCCATATAATGGCCTTTAACACAGAAAGATGCGTATAATATGAAATTTAAAGACACAATAGGAATATTTGAAAATGTTTTTACTCAACAAGAGTGTAAAGCATTAATAAACAGATTTGAAACTGCCCATAAAGAAGGACTATCATACCAAGGTATGAGTGGAGACGGTGGTGTAAATGAGTATAAAAAAAGTAATGATTATAATATTTTAGGTTCGGGACAAAAAGATGATGTTCCTTTTTCTAATTTAGTAATAAATAAATTTAACGAAACCTTAGATAATTATTTACAAAACTATCATCATAATGATGTTTTTGATCATCATAGATTAGTAATAGATAAAACAACTTACCCTTTATTACAAATGCAAAAATATGACCAAAATTCTGGTCATTATAATGCTTGGCATTTAGAATTAGAAGATGCTAATACTATGATGAGAGCTTTTGTTTTTATTTTATATTTAAATGATGTAGAAAAAGGTGGTGAAACAGGATTTTTATTTAAAGAAGAAGGAGAAGATGATTTCTTTAAAGTTAAACCTAAAGCAGGTAAATTAATTATTCATCCTGCTAGTTGGCCTTATGTTCATAAAGGATATATGCCAGAATCTAGTGATAAATATATTTTAACAACTTGGTTACAGTTTAATAATTAGATT
>Ga0209503_10000608_pt1 | contig 20856 bp, 32 predicted proteins | sample SouAtlMetagenome_2_FD_187448 | JGI IMG/M metagenome (GOLD analysis project Ga0209503, IMG submission 187448) | Marine eukaryotic phytoplankton communities from Atlantic Ocean - South Atlantic ANT15 Metagenome (SPAdes) (version 2) | ecosystem: Environmental > Aquatic > Marine > Oceanic | place... | reverse complement strand
ATTTATCTACGTTTAAATAGCATGCATCTTACAACTTTAGTGTCTGCTTCTATACCATTCTTAAATACTTCTGCATATTTTGGCATACATGTAAAGTTTAACTGAATATAACTCCCCCTTTTTTTTTCTTTAATATCATAATTAAACCTATGTCTACCCCGAGATATTACTGAAATATCAGACGCATTGAATCTTCTTAATTTTTTTGCACGCTTAAAAGACCAACTTTTTAACTCATCATCATTAAATTCTTCACTTAATATTATCAGTATTTCATATTGAAATAAAATTTGCATAAAATTTATATCGATTTTTATTTTTTCTAGAGAATATTAATAAAATTATACTTCGAATTAATTATAAATGTCAATTTATATATTTCTTTATTAAGCACATTAATTAATTAGTAATTGTGTGTTACTCATATAAATTACTAATTAATTAATGTGCTTAATAAAGAAATAATTTTTGATATATTTTAACTAAAATATTATAATATTAACAACACTTATATAAAATTTCATTGTAAAAATTTCATGGATTGGAATACTATTCAAAACTCGTTATCAAATTTTGTTTTTGCAATACTTTTAATTGCAGTTATTTCATATTGGGTTAATTTATCACTTTTTAGTGAGAACTCTATTTTATCTAATATTGGAAAGTTATTTGCTATTATTGCAAATAGTTTATTATTTTTTATACTTTGTTCTCGGTGGATTATAGAAGGTTATTTTCCATTAAGTAATTTATATGAATCTTTATTATTTTTAACATGGACATTATTGACATTGTATTTATATGTTGAATCTCAAACTAAAACAAAACTAATTGGGGCAATTTTAATTCCCGTAGCGTTATTAATTAATGGATTTAGTAATTTAACACTTTCACCAGAAATGCAAAAAGCAAGTCCACTTGTTCCTGCTCTCCAATCTAATTGGTTAATGATGCATGTTAGTATGATGTTATTAAGTTATGGAACATTAATAATGGGATCATTATTATGTCTTTTATTCTTAGTAATTTCTCAATATCAAGAAGTTGACTTTAAACAGATAGATAAAACATCTACGCCTTTATATAATATAATGCTTGATTATTATGAAACTAACTTATTAACTTCAAAAAAAAAATCTTCAGAATTAGGAAAATTAAAGCTTTTGCAAAGTTTAGATAATTGGAGTTATAGAATAATTGGTCTAGGTTTTCCTTTTTTAACAGTAGGAATTATTGCTGGTGGAGTTTGGGCAAATGAAGCGTGGGGTTCATATTGGAGTTGGGATCCAAAAGAAACTTGGGCACTAATTACTTGGCTCGTATTTGCAACTTATTTACATGCTCGACTTACAAAAGGTTGGGAAGGTCGAAGAACGGCACTTTTAGGAGGATTAGGATTCTTTGTTATTATATGGATATGTTATTTAGGAGTAAATTTTCTTGGTAAAGGATTACATAGTTATGGTTGGTTCCTGTAAAAATAAAAAATCTTATTTTTTATTTTTACATATCTATTGACAATTCTTTTCAAAACTAATAATATTATTATAAGGTGATTCTAATAATTGTAAATTCAACATTTTAGATAAGTATTTTATTTCAGGGAATGTGGTGAAATTGGTAGACACGACGGACTTAAAATCCGTTGCTTAGTAATAAGCGTGAGGGTTCAAGTCCCTCCATTCCCAATAAAAATAAATTTTAGAGTTTAAATCCTTGGTATAGAGTAATTTAAAGTTTTTTAGTAAAAATAAAATAATTTTGTTAATTATTATTGATAAAATTATTAAACGTATGATAAAAAGTATTTTAAAATTTTATAATTCAAGGCGGCACCCAGATTCGAACTGGGGAATAGAGGATTTGCAATCCACTGCCTTACCACTTGGCTATACCGCCTAAATTCTAGAATAGTATATACATATAATCTACTATAGTTAATAAATTAAATTAATTTTAATTATAGTAGATTATTTAGAATCTTTTAAGATTTTAAATCTATATATGTCTTTTTTCATCACGGTAAAGATGGTACCCTAAACGATCCCATTTACTGTATATTTCACAATAAACTCCTGGTGGTACATTATAATTCTTTATTGTACCAAATAATTTATTTAACGCAGCGTGAGACATTATATTATCAAAAGAATCATCTTTATTTGAGCGATGTGTCACAAATTTTATCTCTGCTATTTGTGATAATTCTTCTACCCCAAACTGTTCACGTGAATTTGTATTGACATGAGGAGAACGATTGACACAGTAATATTTTTTTTTATTTGGAAGTGGTATTGTAGTAAATTTAACGTTTGGAAATTTCTCAACAATCTTTCTCAATTCCTTAATTGCCGCAATTAACGGTTCGTAATTATAGGAACAGAATTTAAGTCTGACCATTTCTATATTAGCATTAGCACTCATAAAAACTACTCCTCTATTTTAATTAGTATTATTCAACTATTTTTGTAACAACTCCAGCTCCAACTGTTCGGCCACCTTCTCTAATAGCAAACCGCATTCCTTCTTCAATTGCAACAGGATTAATTAACTTAGCAGTCATCTTAATACGATCTCCGGGCATTACCATTTCGACAGCTCCATTTTCATCAGAAGTAAATTTATCAATACAACCTGTCACATCAGTGGTTCTTACATAAAATTGTGGACGATAACCTGTGAAAAATGGGGTACGGCGACCTCCCTCATCATTAGTTAATATATAAACTTCTGATTCAAAAGTTTTGTGTGGAGTAATTGTTCCCGGTTGAGCAAGTACCATACCACGTTCAATATCGTCCCGAGTGATACCTCGTAATAAAATACCCACATTATCCCCAGCAAAACCTTCATCTAATGTTTTTTGGAACATTTCAATACCAGTAATTGTTGTTGTTCTTGTCTCTTCAAGTCCAACAATTTCTACGCTGTCACCTACTTTAACAAGACCACGTTCAATACGACCTGTTGCAACTGTACCACGACCAGTAATTGAAAAAACATCTTCAACAGCCATTAAGAATGTCTTTTCATTATCACGATTAGGAGTTGGAATAAATTCATCTACAGCATCCATTAAGGCGTAAATTTTATCAACCCACGAATTCTCACCACGACGAATTTCTGGATTAGCTGAGATTACTTCAATGGCCTGTAAAGCTGAACCAGGACAAATCGGAATATCATCACCTGCAAAATCATAAGAAGAAAGAAGTTCACGAACTTCTAATTCAACTAATTCTAATAATTCTTCATCGTCAACCTGATCCTCTTTGTTTAAAAACACAACAATCTCCGGCACGCCAACTTGCTTAGATAATAAAATATGTTCTCGTGTTTGTGGCATCGGACCATCTGCAGCTGATACTACTAAAATTGCTCCATCCATCTGCGCTGCACCTGTAATCATATTTTTTACATAGTCAGCATGTCCTGGACAATCAACATGGGCATAATGACGTGCATTTGTTTCATACTCTACATGAGCTGTATTAATTGTAATACCACGAGCACGTTCTTCTGGAGCACCATCAATATCAGCATAAGATTTTACTTCGCTATTACCATCTAAAGCTAAAGTTGCAGTAATTGCTGCTGTTAAAGTAGTTTTGCCATGATCAACATGTCCAATTGTTCCTATATTTACATGTGGTTTTGTACGTTCGAATTTTTCACGTGCCATAATAGTATCTTTTTAGAGTTAATTTTGATTTTATAAAATTAGAAGTTCTTAAGGCTTTTAGCGAGATTTAAATTCTAGATTCAACTAATAACGAAAATGTGAAAAAGCTTTATTTGCTTCAGCCATTTTATGTGTTTCTTCTTTTTTCTTCATTGTACTTCCAATTTCATTTGATGTATCAAGTATTTCGTTAGCTAATTTAATTGCCATTGATCTACCAACGCGTTGTTGCGAATATTGAATAATCCAGCGTAACGCTAAGTTAGTTGCTCTAAATGTGCTTATTTCGACAGGAACTTGATAAGTAGAGCCGCCAACTCTTCGAGCTTTCACTTCAACTAATGGACTAGCATTTTTTATAGCTTTTTCAAAAACCGCTAATGGATCTTGTTCAGTTTTTTTTTGAATTATTTCAAAGGCTTTATAAACAATACTTTTAGCAATATTTTTCTTTCCTGATTTTAAAACTCTTGATATCAATAAATTAACTAGGCAACTATTATATAAAGAATCTGGTTTAGGTAATCGTTTTTTTGATATATTTCGACGAGACATGATTATTTTTTTTTTATTTTATTTAATACCTTTTGGTCTTCTAACACCATATTTGGAACGACCTTGAGTTCGGTTCTGTACACTACCAGTATCTAGAGTACCACGAATAATGTGATATCGAACACCAGGTAAATCTTTTACCCTTCCTCCTCGAATTAAAACAACTGAATGTTCTTGTAAGTTATGACCGATCCCTGGAATGTATGCAGTAACTTCAAAACCTGATGTTAGACGAACACGGGCTACTTTTCTGATCGCTGAATTTGGTTTTTTTGGAGTCCGTAGTATAAACACGAGTACAAACCCCACGTCGTTGGGGACATTTTACTAAAGCAGGAGATTTCGTTTTCTTTTTTAATTGAATACGTCTTGAACGGACTAATTGTTGTATTGTTGGCATATTTTTAAAGTTTCTTAGTATATTATTATACTTTAGCTATTTTTTCAAGTTTAACTGATATTTCTTCATAAATTTTTCTACACGACCTTCACTATCTATAAGAATTGATGAATTTGTATAAAAAGGATGATTTGCTAACCATATATCAATTTGTAATTTACGCTTTGTAGATCCAATTAAACAAAGTGGTTTTCCATCACAAAATACTGGTGTATCATTAAACCATTCCGGATGAATATAAGATTTCGGCATATTTTGTTATATAAGATATTAAATTATTATAATATTAACGTTTAGAGTATTGTGGCGCTTTTCTTGCTTTTCGTAAACCGTATTTTTTTCGTTCTTTAATACGAGAATCTCTTGTTAAAAACCCTTGAGATTTCAATTTTGGACGATTTTCATTATCAATTATGGATAATAATCTAGCAATCCCAAGTTGAATAGCTTCAGCTTGTCCCGATAGACCACCACCTTTGACTAAAGCTATAATATCAAAATTATTCTCTAAGTCTAAAATATTTAAAGGAGCTTTAATAATATTTATATAGTTATCATTATACTGTAAGTATTTTTCGCCGGGAACTTTATTAATAATTAAATTGCCTGAACCAGGTTTGAAAAAAACACGTGCAATAGCTTGTTTTCGTTTTCCAATACCTAAGTTTGTTATAAAATTCATATTTTTTAAAATTTCATTAATATTTTATTTGTAATTTTTTCAACGTCCAATAAAATTTAATTTTATTGGATTTTGAGTTAAATGAGGATGTTTGTCATCATTATATACTCTTAACCTTTTCATTAAATTCTTTCTTTCGCTAACAGATAACATACCTCTAATAGTTCGTTCAATAGTTAACTTTGGTATAATATCAGTAACACTGCGAATTTTTAATGAACCTCCAGGTCGCCCAGGATTTTTAACGATATAGTGTTTACTTGTTTTATTAATACTAATTAAGTTGGCATTAATTAAAATAATAAAATCACCCATATCTTTTGATGGGTAATAATGAGCTTTAATTTTTCCTTTTAGTAAATTAGCAACAGTGCTTGCTAAGCGTCCTAAATTTTGATCTTGACAATCTATAATAAACCAATTTCGAGTTTCACTATTTGAACTTGGTAAAAAGGTTTTATTTGAGGAATTCATATATTTTTTCTTTAATTAATAAATAGGATATGCAATAAACTAAGGATCTTTATCGTCTTTTAATTTAATATTAAATTTTTCTTTTAATTTAAAAGACACTTCATCACCTGATTTACGACCAAAGTTTCTAATTTTTTGTAATTGAGCTTTTTTATACTTTAATAACTCTCCTACAGTATTTATATTTTCTTTTTTTAAACAATTATATGGCCTAACGGATAAGTCTAGCTCTTCAATAGGTATATTTCTATATTGTTCAACTAACGTTTTTTGTTTTTTTGACTTAATAAAAGCCTCTTGGTCAAAAAGAAGTTTTATTATTGAACTAGGTGATTTTCTAGACTCAATATCTAAAGTAGAACCGAACAGTTCATTAGAATTAATATTCTCTTTTACTTTTATTAATGAGTTAAAAACATCTCTAATTATTTCACAACTTTTTTTTAAAGCATGGATTGGCTCAATGCTTCCATCAGTGCAAATTTCTAAAATCAATCTTTCATTCAAAGAGTTATCTTCATTATAAACGTTTTCTATTTCAAAATTAACTTTCCGAATAGGTGTATAAATACAATCCACATCAATATAATCTTGAGGTAGTGTATTATTTTCTACCCCCCTTATTACTGCACTTTGGTTTTCTCCGGAAGCTAATTTATAGCCTAACCCATACTGAAATTGAAATTCTATTTCGAAAGTAATAGAAGTTGTTACTGTTGCAATATAATGATTTGGATTAACAATTTCTATTTCATCCGGTAATTCAATTAAATCAGCAGTAACCACTGACGGACCTTGTATTCTTAAGCGACCATAACTATCATTGGTTTTATTACTCTTGATTACAATACCTTTAAGATTTAATAGTATTTCAAGTGTATCCTCTCGAATACCTTCAATACTTGAAAATGGATGCTTAGATTTTCCACCTATTCGAATACCTGATATCGCCGTTCCTTCGAGTTCACCTAATAATACTCGTCTTATAAGATTTCCAATAGTTATTCCTTGACCAGGAGTTAATTCATTTAATTCAAATTGAGCATAATTTAAATGTCCTGATTTTTTCTTGTTTACCAGGCTAAAATAGCCAAAATTTTGAATCTTATTCTTATTTGTATTCTTATCCATAATCCTCCTTATATTTATGAATAATTAATTAAACACGACGTTTCTTAGGGGGTCGACACCCATTATGTGGAACTGTTGTAATATCTTCAATTGAACTAATTTTAAATCCTGCGGATTCTATTGCGCGGATAGCAGTTTCACGACCCGAACCTTGACCTTTAATTAAAATACGAACATTTTTTATACCAGTGCTAGCAGCTTCAAGTGCAGCTTTTTCTGCCGCAGTTTGAGCTGCAAATGGCGTTTTTTTTCGCGCTCCTCTAAACCCAGAGCTTCCTGCAGACGCCCATGATATGGTATCACCAACTAAATTCGTAATAGTTATTATGGTATTATTAAATGTAGATTGAATATGAACAATACCTTTAGCAAAATTATTTTTATCTTTTTTATTTGTTTGAGCCATATTAAAATAAAATTTTAATCAATTTAATAATAGTAACTTGAATAATATTATTTTTTCTTATTTGTAACAGTTTTTTTTGAACCTCGTCTTGCTCGTGCATTTGTTCTAGTACGCTGTCCACGTGTAGGAAGACTAGCACGATGTCGTCTACCTCTATAACAGTTAATTTCACTTAATCGCTTTATATTTAACCCATTAAATCTTCTTAAATCACCTTCTAGTGTTAAATCTAAAATTGGATGTTCTATAGCTTGCCGCAATAGCATTATATCTTCGGTAGTCAAATCATTTGTCCTCTTTTTGCTATCAATTTTAGCTATCTTAATAATTTTTTGAGCTGACGTAAGACCGATTCCATGAATATACGTAAGAGCATATGCGATTCTTTTATTTCTTGGTAAATCAACACCAACTAATCTAACCATGACTTTAACTCCTTTTAAGTTTTATCCCTGACGTTGTTTATGTTTAGGATTTGTACAAATTACCATAATTCTACCATGTCGCTTAATTATACGACACTTGTCACACATTTTTTTAACAGATGGACGAACTTTCATTTAAAATTTTATTTATAATTTAAAAATATTATTTATGCAAGATAAATATTGGAAAATATAATATCATCAATTTCTCTTTCCAAATCAATTAAAATACCTGTTATAATTACCAATGAACTTATACCTAATCCTGTAAAATCGGACCTTCCAAACAAAATTGCTATTATATTAGGTAAAGTGGCAACTGTCGCTAATAGAAAAGAACCTATGAACGTAACTCGCTCAATAAGCTTTTTCAAAAAAAAAGCTGTTTGATTACCTGGTCTTAAACCTGGTAATGCTACTGCCATTTTTTTCAACTGGTCAGCCAAATCTTTAGAATTTAAAGCAATTTGTGTATAGAATAAACTAAATACTATAATAAAGACAAAATAAGATAACCAATATATAATTTTTAAAAATTCATCTATATAAGGCAAATTAAGTTGAGAAAATATATCCAGGGAAATGCCTATATTATTAAAATAATTGGGTAAAACCAAAATACTTGTCGTTAAAATAATAGGTAATATTCCAGCCTCATTTATTCGAAAAGGTATATAATTTTCAGTAAAATCAGAAAATTCAGATTTTATTTTTAATTGTTTTGAGGATATTATTGGTACTTTACGTATCCCTTCTTGTAATTTTGCAATTATACAAGTTGCAAATAAAAAAAAGCTGCAATTTATCAGTAGAGAAGAAATTGTTAAGTTATTTTCAGTTTCTTTTATTAAACCTTTATTAATATTTTGATAGGTTAAAAGAATATTTGTAAGAACAAGGATTGAAGGACCATTTCCTAAACCATATTCTGTTATGATTTCACTTAACCATAATACAATCATACTTCCCGTAGTTAATGATATAACAATTCCTAGTAGTAGCTCAATATTCCAATCAAATAGTATTGGTTTTAAATACAAGCCTAAACTAATACTTTGAAATAATGCTACAATTAGAGCTATAAATCTTGTTAAACGATTTATAGATCTTCTTGAATATAAGTCACCTTCTTTTTGTAATTTTGATAAAGAAGGTACTGATTTAACTAAAATCTGAGTAATAATTGATGCATTAATATATGGAACAATACTTAAGGTAAATAAACCAATTTTAAAAGTACCTTTCCCTGAAAAAAGAGAAGCAAGATTTGTTGTAGCCGAATCCTTCTCAATAAATAAGGCTAAATCTATAAGATTAACTCCCGGAATTGGTATAAAACTTCCAATTCGAATAAATAAAATTATAGCTATAGTAATTAAAAAACGTTTTATAATAATGCGAGTAATTGATTTATTTGTAACAAACACTGGTTTTTTTCACTGTATTATGATGTTATTATTTTATTCCAAATTCAAATTTCGTTTTTTTGAAACTTCATTTTTCGTTGTCAATTGATTTAAAGCACAAATGCTAGCTCGAGCATTATTTAATAAATTATTTGACCCTAATTGTTTTGCAATAACATTTTTAACACCTGCAACTTCTAAAACAATTCTAACTGCACCACCGGCAATAACTCCCGAGCCTTCGATAGCTGGTCTCATAATAATTTTACAAGCTCCAAATCGACCTATAACATCGTGTGGAATAGTTAATGACTTAGTCAAAGGAATACTTATTAAATTTTTCATACCATCTGTTTTTGCTTTTTTAAAAGCATTTACGACATCATCAGCCTTTGCCACACCAACACCAACTTTACCTTTACCATCTCCAACAACAACAATTGCACGAAAACTTAAATTTTTACCACCTTTTGTAACTTTTGATACTCGACTAACTTTTATTAAACGTTCTATTAAATTTTGTTCTTGTGTATTATTTTTACGCCGCGAATTCTTTTTCAATTTATTTATTTTTACTAAATCACTATTCATAAAACTTTTTAATTTTATTGTATATTATATTAGGTTAAAAAGTAAGGCCCCCTGATCGGGCACCATCTGCTAGAGCTTTAACTCTTCCATGATATAAATATGGACCTCTATCAAAAACAACGTGGAATATTTTTTTTTCTATACATAATTCTGCTAATCTTTTTCCCACTAATCTTGAAGCGTCACAAGTTCGAGTATTCTTTACTTCTAATTTTATTCTCCTATCTAAAGTTGAACAAGAAACAACAGTTTTCGATCTATATGTCTTAACATCAGGATCACGAAAAATATTTCTATCATCGATTATTTGAGCATAAATATTTTCATTTGAGCGATATACAGATAAACGAGGTCTAAAACTATTTCCTTTAAATTTACCACGTAATTTATCGCGTTTTAAAAGCTTATATTTATTAGGCTTTAAGCGTTTGTTCTTATTTTTTATTTTTGATAATAAATGTTTTGAAATTTTCATAATTGTGATTATATACTTATATTATATCATTTTAGTTCAATTAATGGAAGTCTATATAAAAATTATTTACCCGACTTACCAGCTTTACGAATAATTTGTTCATCTTTATATAAAATACCTTTTCCTTTATAAGGTTCAGGACGTCGCCATGAACGAATGTTCGAAGCAAATAGACCTAATAATTCTTTATCGCATGACTTTAAATTTATTATATTATTTTGAACAATATTAACTGTTATAGGTTTTGGAATTTCAATATTGACTGAATGACTATATCCTAAATTTAAAATAATTTCCTGGCCTTGAAGAATAGCACGGTAGCCTACACCTTTCAATATTAGAGTTAGTTCAAATTGTTCTGATACTCCAATAATCATATTACTAATTAAAGTTCTATATAATCCATGAAGAGACTTCCCATTTTTTGTATTTCCTTCTAAATTAACTTTTAAGATATCTTCTTCCTGTTCAATTTTTATAATTTTAGGAATCGAAGTCTGTAATGTACCAAATTTTCCTTTAACAATAATTTCACAAAAATTCGATTCAATATTATGACTAATATTAACATCTTTTGGAATTTTTATGGGTAATTTTCCAATACGTGACATTCTATATACTCCTTATTTACCAAATATAACATAAAATCTCGCCACCAACACCAAGTTCTTTAGCTTTCAAGTTTGTTAGTACTCCTTTTGATGTAGAAATAATAGCAATACCTAAATTGTCTAAAACGGTTGGTAATTCTTTAGAATTAGTATAAATTCTTAGCCCAGGTTTACTTACTCTTTTTAATTTCGAAATGACAGGCTGACGATTCTTTCCGATATACTTTAATGAAATTAATAAATATTCTTTATTATTTTCTTCAAAATTTTCAAAATTTTCAATATAACCTTCGTTCTTTAATATTTCTGTTATGGCTAATGACATTTTTGTAAATGGGATTTGTACAATTTGATGTTTTACCATATTAGCATTTCGAATTCGTGTTAACATATCAGAAATGTTATCTGTAACCATAATTTTCTCCTTCAAAATTTCTAATTTTATAATTTACTCTTGAGACCAGCGTTTTCGCTTTAAATGACTTTTCCGATCCCAAACTTGGTTAATTTCAGGTAACGAAGAGTATTTATTATAATAACCACTATCATTTAAAGGAAAACGTAAAAATTTAAACAAAATGATTCCATTTAATATTCTATCAATCGTTTTTCTCCTGTATTTTGGTAAACAATTATCTAAAACAATTGTAATTGTAAAACCTTGTGTTTGTTCTATATCATCGTAATCAATTTCTGGAAAAATTAATTGTTCTTTTAAACCAAAAGTAAAATTCCCAGATTTGTCGAAGCTTCGTAATGATAATCCACGAAAGTCACGAATTTGTGCAAAAGTAAAAAATATTAATTTTGTTAAAAATGTATACATTTTCTCACCTCTTAATGTAACAGTCAAACCTAATTCCATGTTTTCACGGATTTTAAACCCAGCAATTGCTTTTTTTGACTTTGTAACTACAGGTTTTTGACCTGTAATCGTTTCAAATTCTTGAATACTTTTTTTTAGTATATTAGTATTTAATGCCGCTAATCCAAGACCACGGTTAATTTGAATTTTTTTAAGTTTAGGTAATGTATGTGTATTCTTATATAAGTTTGAGCTATTTTTTAAAATAGTAGGTCTAATCCCATTTTTATACTCTTCTTTGATATTATGTAATAAATTATGAACTTCCGCAATTTCTTCTATTGAATGTTGATTTAGCATATTAGTATTATTGAACCCCACTTAATAATATTTTAACATTTGAATGATCTATTGGAGCTTCAATTTGTTTGATTTCACCAATTTCATTTTCAAATCGTGGTTTAATATATTTTGACTTAAAATTAATTCCTTTTACTATCAATTTACCTGTTTTTTTATTGATACTGATTATTTCACCTGTTTCATTTTTATAAAATCCTGAAATAATAATTACACTATCACCAACTTTGACATGTGTTTTACGTTGTTTCATATTTTATAATACCTCCGGTGCTAATGATACGATTTTTGATAAATTTTTATCACGAATTTCTCGAGCGATTGGTCCAAAAACTCTTGTACCCTTTGGATTATTGTCTGAGTTTACAAGTACACTTGCGTTGTCATCAAATCTAATATACATTCCATCAGCCCGACGAATTGTTTTTCGCGTACGGACAATAATTGCCCGAACAATTTCTGAACGTTTAACTGACATATTTGGAACAGCTTCTTTAACTACAGCAATAATAGTATCACCAATTTTGGCATATTTTTTATTACCACCTAAAACTCGAATACACATAATTTTTTTTGCACCAGTATTATCTGCGACGGTTAACATTGTTTGAGGATAAATCATAAAAATACTTTTTAATTAACTAATGATGATTTTAAAATAATTTTAACTAATTTCCAACGTTTTCGTTTACTTAACGGACGACATTCTTGGACTAATACTTTATCACCAATATTACATTCTTCAAGATCATCATGTACTAAATATTTTTTAGTTCTTAGTATAGTTTTTGAATAAATTGGATGAGGGTATCTTTTTTCGATTTTTACTACAATAGTCTTCTGCATTTTATTACTAACTACTAGACCAATTTGTTCTTTTGTTACCATTTAAACTCCTTAAAATTAAGAATACTTATTTTTATATTATTATACAATTTTTAGATAATTAAAACTAGACGATTTTCAAATAACTTATAATGTTAAAATATATTTTAAAATTATAAACCAGTTTTTATTTAGTTAAACAAAAGGAGGGCTTATCTCGATAATTTAACATATGCGTTTTTTATTATATTACAAGGTATTATTATAGATTCGAGGAATTTTTATTGGTTCGCCTTAATATAATTATAATAAAACAATCTATTTATTATATCTATTGAACACATTTGAATAAGTAGAGTTTATTTAATTTGTCCTATAATTTACTTCTTGTATTTTAGTTTTCATAGGTAGCTTATATGAAGCTAAATTTAAGGCAGCTTTAGCTACTGCTTTTGGCACAGAACTAATTTCAAATAAAATTGTTCCGGGTCTTATAACGGCTACCCAATAATCAACGGCACCTTTACCTGATCCCATACGTGACTCAGCTGCACGAGCGGTTACAGGTTTATCTGGGAATACTCTAATCCATAATTTTGCACCACGTTTCGTATAACGAGTTATTGTACGTCGAGCTGCTTCAATTTGTCGAGATGTCATCCAAGCGGGTTCAATAGCCTGTAGTCCAAAATCACCAAAGCAAATAATATTTCCTTTAGTAGCTTTTCCTCTCATATTACCACGATGATACTTTCTATATTTAGTTTTTTTTGGACTTAACATAATTATTAATATTAATTTTATAAAGTTAGAAGAAATCGAATGCTAAAATTTGTTATTTTGTCAAAATTTCATTTTTAAATAACCAAATTTTTACACCTATTACACCATAAATTGTATTTGCTTCTTTTGTTGCATAATCAATGTCTGCTCGCAAGGTTTGTAATGGAACCCGACCTTCTCTAATCCACTCACTTCTTGCAATTTCAGCTCCATTTAAACGACCGGAAACTTGTATTTTGATACCTTTAACGTTCTGCTTTTGTGCCCTTTGTAAAGCGTCTCTTATTGCACGTCGAAATGCTATACGTTTCTCTAATTTTTCTACAACTAGATCACCTAGAAGATTTGCATTTAAATCCACTTGTTCAACTTCAAGAACTTTAATTGTTAATTCACGGTTAACTGGTAAAAGTTTTTTAATATTATTAAGTAAAGATTTTAAGTCTTTTCCAAGTTTACCAATAAGAAGTCCTGGTTTTCCTGTTTCAATATTTAAAAGTATTCGATTATTTAATCCGTCTCTATTAATATAAACATTTGAAATACTTTTAGTTTTAGATAATTTATGTAAATAAGTTCTGATTATATCATCTTCTTTTAGTATTTGCGGATATTGATCAAATTTTGCATACCATGTTGATTTATGTTCTTGTGTAATTCCTAATCGAAATCCTAAAGGATGTGTCTTTTGTCCCATAAATTAATCCTTTTAAAAAAATAAATTTAATTTTTAATCTAGTTTTGTTAATACTACTGTTATATGACAAGTCGGTTTAAGTATTTTGCAAGCTCTACCTTGTGCTCGAGGTCGAATACGTTTTAACTTTGGACCTTCATCTGCGAAAATTTGATCAATTATCAAATCTTTTTTTTTTAACCCATAATTATGTTTGGCATTTGCAGCTGCTGAATGTATTACTTGCCAAATAGGACCACTTGCATTATATGGTAAAAATTCGAGGATCATTAATGCTTCTTTATATGAACGACCTCGTAATTGATCCAAAACTCTTCGAATTTTGTGAGGAGACATACGTATATATTTTGCTTTAGCTTTAATTAATTGATTATTTGGCATAACATTAATATTATTTTATATTATATATAAATTACTCTGGATAATGTTTTATAAACAAATTAAATTACCAAATTGATTGTGGTTTTTTAATTGGGATACGTTTGAAATAATGTAATTTCACTGATATTATTAAATTAGAAGTTTGAGTTTTTTTTACAATTTGAGTTTTTAAAAATCTATTTGTTTCACAAATATCATTAAAATAAATTGAATCAATCCATATGTCAAAAAAATTAATAGAAAATTCATTATGTAATGACAACATACAAGAATATAGTATATTTAGCAAATTATCACGTTCAATTGGATTTGAATCAAGCAAATATAAAATATCGTCAATCGCATAATAAATATATTTATTACTAAAACTATTCAAAATATCTCTACTAGTTTTTGATAAGGGTAATTGATAATTTAATTGAAACGTTTTAAGGAATTGTCCACTTAAAGGTTTTTCAATAAGTCCATAATTTTTAATGAAATGAAATTGACCATTATTCTGAATTCTATTTTTAAATCTTAATTTAATTTTATCTTGATAAGGTAATAATTTACCATTACTTAATCCAGTTCGATTTGTTTTTATCTTTTCTTTATTTTCATTAACTTGTTTGTTTAATTCACTACAATAACATTGATAAATTGCTATACGATTTTTTCGATAATTTCCCCAAGGTTGCTGCTCTTTTTTTTGCAAAATTGAAATTTCTCTAATTTTCGACCCGCTTGTTTTTACAACTTTAGATAGTTTCTTTTTATGCATAATAAAATTTGTAAGTTTTGTAATTAATAATCTTAAAAAACATTCAGACTTTTAATTAAATTCCTTTAATTATACCTACAATGATTAGCGTTTTGTTTTTTTGTCATTTTTAATATGTGATTTAAAGTTACGTGTAGGGACAAATTCCCCCAATTTATGTCCAACTAATTGATCAGAAATAAAAATTGGAACATGTTGTTTTCCATTATATACTGAAATTGTAAATCCTACCATACTTGGTATTATTGTTGATGATCTCGACCAAGTAATAATAGTCGAGTCTTTTTTTCCACTAATATTTGCTTGATTAATCTTTTTTAATAAATGGTAAGCCACAAATGGGCTTTTTTTTAATGATCGTGACATTTTAAAATCTCCATTGTAAATTATTTTTTAATTATGGTCGGCGACGAAGAATATATGCATTACTTAATTTTTTATTTTTTCGTGTTTTTATACCTAATGCCGGCTTACCCCATGGAGTCAATGGACGTATTCTACCAATCGGAGCTCTACCTTCACCACCACCATGAGGGTGATCACATGGATTCATTACCGAACCACGAATAGTTGGGCGTTTTCCTAACCATCGAGTTCTACCAGCTTTTCCACTTTGAATTAAAAAAATATCGCTATTACTAATTTCACCTATAGTAGCAGAACATTCTTTTCGTAAAAGACGAATTTCTTTAGAGGGTAGTCTAAGAGTTATATAATTTCCTTCTTTAGCTAAAATTTTTGCAAATGTACCTGCCGATCTTACAATTTGACCTCCTTTCTGGGGTATTAATTCAATATTGTGAACAGATGTTCCCAAAGGAATTTTATCTAATGGCATTGAATTTCCAACCTTCAAAGGGATATTTAAGCCAGAATTTACAAAATCTCCGACGTTTAAATTCTTTGGATGTAGAATATATCGCTTTTCGCCATCTGTATATTGAACTAGAGCAATCCTAGAATTTCGATTTGGATCATATTCAATAGCTAAGATACGTCCTTCTATATCAGTTTTATTTCTTTTAAAATCTATTAATCTGTATAGACGTTTATGACCTCCACCTCTATGACGAACTGTTATAATCCCCCGATTGTTTCTACCCTTTTTTCTATGATTTTTTCTTAATAAACTTTTTTCTGGTCTTGATTTTGTTATTTCACGAAAATCTGACAATACTCGATTTCTTGTTCCCGGAGTGTACGCTTTATAAAGACGAATAGCCATTATCTAATTCTTTATTTTAATAATTAATAATTAGTTGTCATCAAACAAGTTTATTATATCATTCTCAGACAAAGTTATAACTGCTTTTTTATGGTCTGACTTCCAACCTATATATTTGCCTACTTGTTTTTTCTTTCTTGGAAGACGACAAGTATTCACTTTTATTACTTTAACGTTAAATAAATCTTCTATTGCTGATTTAATTGTTAATTTATTTGAATAACGATCAACAATAAATGTATATTGATTAGTTTCTAATAGTTTAGTAGATTTTTCGGTAACAATAGGATATTTTATTACTTCTTCACTACTAAGGTTAAACCATCTTCTTGCAAAACGATATTTAAATAATTTAATATTCACAAGAAGCCTCCTTCACATAATTTATAAATATCATGGTCATTAAGAGAATCCATGTAATCGTTAACAAATTCATTTATACGATCTACATCATTATTAAATATAATACGAAGGGACCCTCCATGTCTTGTACTATCATTAATAGTATTAAAATTATTTATCTTAGCCATTGCTAGCGGAGTTAGAATTATTTGTTTTGCTTTTATCAAACTTAATAGATTTAATTCTTCAGAAGATATTAAATCAATATTTTTAATATTTCTGAGTGACAATTTTAATGAAAGTGTTTTGTGAGCAACAACTATTAATACTTTCTGTTTTAAATTAATATTACAACTTCTACAAATCTTAAAAAATTCTTTAGTTTTAGGTATTTTAAAATATTCTTCTAGAGAATTAATTACCAAAATATTATCTTTTTTATTGTGAAGCAAAGTTTGTAAAGCTAAACGATGTTCTTTTTTGTTTAATTTATACTTTTTGTTTCTTAATTTGGGCCCAAATATTACTCCACCACCTTTCCATAAAGGAGAACGGTTTGATCCTGCGCGAGCCCGACCTGTTCCTTTTTGTTTCCAAGGTTTTCGACCTCCACCCTTTACCTCACTTCTTGTCTTTGTCGAGACAGTTCCCTGTCTTTTTGAATTATGATATCTTAGAATATCTTTATGAACTAAATAATTCCCAGATTTTTCAATAATTTTCAATTTTAATTTGTACCTTAAGTTTGCCTTTTCTCCTGTTGAAATTATGGGGTCATATCCTATCGTTTTAGATTTAGTTGCTAAAATTTTGTTTACATCACTAGATAATATAACTTCTTGTGGGTATTCTTTTATTATTCTTTTTAATTCTGTGACAGCTAATTTAGCTGTTAAAATTTTAGGACAAATAATTTTTACGTTTTGAAAATTCATTTTCATATTATAAATTTTTGTATTTTTAATTTTTAATTAACTTATTCGAAAGGTAAAATATTTAATAAATTCCCCGGTTTACCTGGAACAGATCCTTTTATAATTAAAAGATTTTCATCACTATTTATCTGAACTATTTTAAGTTTTTTTATAGTCGTTATTTTATTTCCTAATTGACCTGCCATTTTTTTACCTGGTAGTACTCGACCTGGCGTTGTACCCATACCAATAGAACCAGGTGCTCGGTGATTTTTTGAACCATGTGTCATAGGACCTCGGGTAAAATTATGACGTTTTTGAAGACCAGAAAACCCTTTCCCAATACTTTTTCCACATACATTAACGTATTGTCCTACAGAAAAAGAATCTATATTTAAAACTTGTCCAACTTTAAATTCTCCCATACTTTTATTTAAACGAAATTCTTTCAAATATTTCAATGGTTGAATATTAGATTTTTGTAAATGCCCTAACTGAGCCTGATTTAATGATTTGCTAGGTACTTCTCGATAACCAATTTGAATCGAATTGTAACCGTCTTTTAAAACATTTTTAATCTGTGTTACAGTGCAAGGTCCAACTTTCAAAATTGTAACTGGAATAATATTACCTAATTCATCATAAATTTGTGTCATTCCAATTTTATTTCCTAATAATCCTATGCTCATTTATTTCTCCAAACTAAATTATATAAATAGTAACGTTAATTGAAATTAATTATAAATAATGACTAATAAAATAATTTTTATCATATTATATTCTTAAATAAAGTACGTATTATTGAATCTTTTGTATATAGAAATATAAGTGACCGTAAAATTAATTATATTAATAATTAAATAAAATCTTTAAATACTCTTATTTAAAAAATGTATTTATAGATGTAGATATAATTTTAGATAATTAAAATTAGTAAGGTTGTCGGAATCGATTTAGGAACAACAAATTCTGTTGTAGCTGCAATTGAAGGTGGTCAACCTGCTGTGATTATAAATGCTGAAGGAGTAAGAACTACGCCTTCAATTGTTGCTTATACAAAAAAACAGGAATTATTAGTAGGACAAATAGCCAAACGTCAGGCTGTTATTAATCCAGAAAATACTTTTTTTTCAATAAAACGATTTATTGGATCCGAAAGGTCAGATATTCCATCTGAATTATTAGAAGGGTTACCATTTGAAATCGGTTCTGATCCTAATGGTAGCATTAAAGTAAAATGTTCATCCTTTAATAAAGAATTTAGTCCTGAAGAGATTTCTGCACAAATTCTTCGAAAGTTAATATTTGACGCATCAAAATACTTGGGACAAGATGTTAAACAAGCTGTTATTACAGTACCTGCTTATTTCAATGATTCTCAACGCCAAGCAACATTAGATGCCGGACAAATAGCTGGGATTGATGTTTTACGTATTATTAACGAACCTACAGCAGCATCTTTAGCATATGGTTTAGATAAAAAACAAAATCAAACAATATTAGTATTTGATTTAGGGGGCGGAACATTTGACGTTTCAATATTAGAAGTAGGTGATGGTATATTTGAAGTTTTAGCAACTGCTGGAGATACAAACTTAGGAGGTGATAATTTTGATAAAATATTAGTAAACTGGTTAATGGATGAGTTTTATGAAACTGAAAAAATCGATTTACGTAAAGATGTACAAGCACTTCAACGATTAACAGAAGCTACGGAAAAGGCTAAGATTGAATTATCAACTATTAAAAAGACTCAAATTAATTTACCATTTATTACTGCAGATCAAACAGGTCCTAAGCACATTAATAAAGAACTTACTCGTGAATATTTTGAAGAATTATGTGAATATTTAATTAATGATTGCAAAACTCCTGTTGAAAAAGCACTTAATGACGCTGAGATAACACAGTCAGATATTGATGAAGTTGTTCTAGTGGGTGGTTCAACACGAATTCCTGCAATTCAAGAATTAGTTAAGTCTATTATAAACAAAAAAGTTAATCAAAAAGTAAACCCAGACGAGGTTGTAGCGATAGGTGCCGCTATTCAAGCTGGGATTTTAGCAGGTGAAATAAAAGATATTCTTTTATTAGATGTGACTCCTCTTTCATTAGGTCTTGAAACTTTAGGTGGTGTTATGTCAAAAATTATTCCTCGAAATACAACGGTTCCTGTTAGAAAAGCAGAATTATTTTCTACTGCTCTAAATAACCAGACTAGTGTTGAAATACATATTTTACAAGGTGAAAGAGAACTTGCATCTTATAATAAAAGCCTAGGTCGATTTGGGTTGACTAATATTCCTAAGGCAGACCGAGGAGTTCCAGAAATTGACGTAACCTTTGATCTTAATGTTGATGGCTTATTAAATGTTACAGCAAAAGAACGAACTACAGGTGTAGAACAATTTATTTCTCTTAAAGATACATCAAATTTAGATGAAGACGAAATTAATAGAATGTTAGAAGAAGCTAAAAAATATGCTGCATCTGATCAAGAAAAGAAAAAAATTATTGAAACAGAAAATGAAGCCGAAGATCTTTGTCTTGAATTAGAAAGTATGTTACTAAGTGAAAGAGCTCTAACAATCAAAGTATCTGATTTATGTAAGCTTCTGAAACCACCAATTCATACAAGTAAAGAATTTCATGATAGATCATTTAAGTATAATGCTATTAGTAACATTAAAATAATAAGACATTACATAAGATCGAATAAAAACAATGATTTTGGTAGTTTAGTAGAAAGTCTAGAAAAAATTATAAAACTATTTCCAAAGTGATTAAAAAAGTCCTAAAAAAAAAGGGGGAGTTATATTCAGTTAAACTTTACATGTATGCCAAAATATGCAGAAGTATTTAAGAATGGTATAGAAGCAGACACTAAAGTTGTAAGATGCATGCTATTTAAACGTAGATAAAT
>Ga0209503_10000607_pt1 | contig 20865 bp, 13 predicted proteins | sample SouAtlMetagenome_2_FD_187448 | JGI IMG/M metagenome (GOLD analysis project Ga0209503, IMG submission 187448) | Marine eukaryotic phytoplankton communities from Atlantic Ocean - South Atlantic ANT15 Metagenome (SPAdes) (version 2) | ecosystem: Environmental > Aquatic > Marine > Oceanic | place... | reverse complement strand
GATGTTGCCTGGACCCGGTACGACAAGTTTGCAGCAGACGTCAAGCCTGGCGAGCCGGTGTTGCTCGACGACGGGAAGTTGCGTCTGCACGTCCAGAGCACCAATGGAACTGACACGGTCACCTGTATGGTTGAACACGGGGGCATCCTCAACTCCCGAAAGGGCTTGAACTTGCCGTCTACGGCGATCAGCCTTCCCAGCCTGACGGACAAGGATCGGGCTGATTTGGACTTCGCTTTGGGCCTCGGTGTAGACTGGATCGGACTGAGTTTTGTCCGTTCGGCTCAAGATGTGGTCGATTTGCGCGAGCGAATCCAGAAGGCGGAGAGCCACGCCCGAATCGTTGCCAAGATTGAAAAGCCAGAGGCCGTTGATGACCTGGAGGCCATTGTGGCCACCACGGACGCCATCATGATTGCAAGGGGTGACCTTGGTGTCGAGGTGCCGATGGAGCAAGTCCCGATGATTCAAAAGCGGACGATCGAGATGTGCCAGCGCAAGGGGAAACCCGTCATTGTGGCCACCCAAATGATGGAGTCCATGGTGGACAACATCGCCCCCACACGGGCCGAGGTCACAGATGTGGCCAATGCCGTCTTGGACGGAGCGGACGCGGTGATGCTCAGTGGTGAGACTTCGGTAGGCAAGCACCCGATTGAGGTCATCAAGGCCATGCGGTCCATTGTGACCGAAATCGAGAAGGAATCGCGCATTTACTACACGCACCGCGAGCCAGATGAGATTCGTCCTGAACGTCAGGTGACCGATGCCATTTGTTACAATGCTTGCGCGCTTGCCGAGCGCGTGGGCGCCAAGGCCATTGTGACCATGACCTTCAGTGGCTACACAGCCTACAAAGTGGCCAGCCAAAGGCCGAATGCGACCATACACGTGTTCACCGGAAACAAAAGCATTTTGGGCCAGTTGGCCTTGTGTTGGGGCGTGGTGGCACACCTCTATGACAAGATGATTTCCACGGACCACACCATTTCGGACGTGAAGACCATACTGCAAAGGGAGTCAGCCGTCGTGGATGGAGACCGCATCATCCACGTGGCCAGCATGCCCATTGCAGAAGCCGGGATGTCCAATATGTTGAAGGTCAGTCAAATCTGATCTTTCCAACCGGGATGGGTCCGGGTTATCTTCGCGCGACCGGCTGCGGACACGTTTCCCGCAGTTCGACAGCATGCCATGACCCGACGTTTCCCTGAACGAAGCCCCTTGAACCTGCCTGCCATCGCCGATGAGGTGATGCAACAGTGGGACGAGGGCGATGTGTTCCAGCGCAGTGTGAACTCCCGTCCCGAGGGCCGTCGGTTCGTGTTCTTCGAGGGTCCCCCCTCGGCCAATGGAAAGCCCGGGATTCACCACGTGATGGCGCGGGCCCTCAAGGATCTGTTTTGCAGGTATCGCACGCTCAAAGGGGAGCGGGTGGAGCGCAAGGCGGGTTGGGACACCCATGGATTGCCCGTGGAACTCGGCGTGGAAAAGGCCTTGGGCATCACCAAAGAGGACATCGGCTCCTCCATTTCCGTAGAGGAATACAACGCGGCCTGCCGCGAGTCTGTCATGCGCTACACGGCCGAATGGAATGACCTGACACGTCGCATGGGCTATTGGGTCGACATGGCGTCGCCCTACGTCACGTACGAGCCAAAGTACATGGAGTCGGTGTGGTGGCTTCTGTCCCAGATGCATAACAAAGGGCTGCTCTATAAGGGCTATACCATCCAGCCATACAGCCCCAAGGCTGGCACTGGCCTCAGCAGCCACGAGCTCAACCAACCTGGCGCCTATCGAGACGTGACCGACACCACTGTGGTGGCGCAGTTCCGCTTGCTCCCCGACAGTGCCGATCGCCTGCGCGGCATGGTTGGATCTGGGGCCGATGGACTTCCTGTGGACCTGCTGGCTTGGACGACGACACCGTGGACCTTGCCTTCCAACACGGCCCTGACGATCGGCGAAAAGATTGAGTATCACGTGGTCAAGACGGCCAACCGCTACACAGGTGAGGCCGGTGTGGTCGTGCTCGCTGCCGCATTGTTTGCCAGGCACTTTGGAGGTAAGAAGGCCCCGGAATCAGAGGTGCTCGCCACGGTCAAGGGGACCGATCTCGTCGGCTTGCAATACGAGCAATTGATTGATTGGGCGCTGCCGATGGAGCGTCCCGATCAGGCGTTTCAGGTGATCCCGGGAGATTTCGTGACCACGGAAGACGGCACGGGCATCGTGCACACTGCACCGACGTTTGGTGCGGATGACGCCCGCGTTGCCCAAGCGGCCGGCGTCCCGCCGTTGTTGGTGGACGACGGTCATGGACATGGCGTGCCGCTGGTCGACCTGCAGGGACGGTTGAGGCCGGAATGCGGGGCGCTTGCCGGCCGCTACGTGAAGCAGGAGTATCACGATGGTGATGCGCCGGAGAAGTCGGTGGACGTGGAGATTGCCATCGATTTGAAGACCCGCGGAAGGGCCTTTCTCGTGGAGAAATATAAGCACAGCTACCCCCATTGCTGGAGGACGGACCGCCCGGTACTGTACTATCCGCTTGACAGCTGGTTTGTCCGCGCCACGGCAGCCAAGGACCGGATGCGTGAGCTCAACGACACCATTCAGTGGAAGCCCAGTGCCACTGGGACCGGCCGCTTTGGAAAGTGGCTGGAGAACCTGAACGACTGGAACCTCAGCCGCTCACGATATTGGGGAATCCCCATTCCAATCTGGCGCACCGAGGACGGAAACCAAGAACGCTGCATTGGTTCCGTTGAGGAGCTGTACACCGCGTGTTCGGAGGCCGTCGAGGCCGGGATGATGGACGCCCACCCCTTCCCAGATTTTGAGCCGGGTGACATGTCCGACGCCAATTACGCCAAAATCGACCTGCACAAGCACGTTGTGGACCGCATTGTTCTCGTTGCTGCCGATGGCAGCCCGATGCACCGGGAGGCCGATTTGATCGACGTGTGGTTCGATTCTGGAAGCATGCCCTATGCGCAGTGGCATTATCCCTTCGAAAACCGAGATCGCGTGGAGGGTCCCGATGGCGGCCTGTCGTTCCCCGCTGACTTCATAGCGGAAGGCGTCGACCAGACCCGGGGTTGGTTCTACACCTTGCACGCCATCGCCACCATGGTCTTCGATCAGGTCGCCTACAAAACCGTCGTTTCAAACGGGCTGGTCCTGGACAAAAACGGTCAAAAGATGTCCAAGCGCCTCGGCAACGCTGTCGATCCCTTTGAGACCCTGTCCCAGTTTGGACCAGACGCCACGCGCTGGTATATGCTGACCAATGCACAACCGTGGGACAACCTTCGATTTGATACCGATGGCATCGGTGAGGTGCAGCGAAAGTTCTTTGGCACGCTCCACAACACCTATGCCTTCTTTGCGCTCTATGCAGGCATTGATGGATGGACTCCAGAGTCCAAAGCACCTGCCGTTGCGGACCGCCCTGAATTGGACCGCTGGATTCTGAGCCGTCTTCACACATGCATTGCTGGAGTTGAATCGGCATTCGACGCCTTCGAGCCCACCAAGGCCGGACGTTTGGTGCAGTCTTTAGTGGTGGACGATTTGAGCAATTGGTACGTTCGCTTGGGGCGCCGGCGTTTTTGGAAAAGCGACTCGGACACGGACAAGGCCGCAGCCTATGCGACCCTCCACGAATGCCTGCGCACCGTGTCGCTTTTGGCCTCACCGATAGCGCCCTTTTTCATGGACCGGCTGTGGCAGGACCTCGGGGGCACGGATTCCGTCCACTTGGCCGACTGGCCGGCTGTTGAAGAAGGCCTGCGAAACGAAGAACTGGAGGCCCGTATGGACTTGGCCCAGCGCTTGAGCTCCCTCACCCTCAGCTTGCGAAAGCGGGAGAAAATCCGCGTTCGTCAGCCACTTGGGCGCATCCTCGTTCCGGTATTGGACGCTGAATTCGGCGCGCGACTTGAAGCGGTGTCTGAGCTTGTGATGGGCGAGGTCAATGTCAAGGCGGTAGAACCGCTTGCCGAGGACAGCAAAATTTTGACCAAGCGACTGAAGGCAGATTTCAAAAAGCTGGGCCCGCGCTATGGAAAGCGCATGAAGGCTGTGGCCTCGGCCATTGGACAATTGGGTCAGGACGCCATCCGCACATTGGAGCGAAACGGGTCATTGGAGCTGGCCCTTGAGGATGGCCCAGTGGAATTGTTGCTCGATGATGTGGAGGTGCAGACGGAGGACATTCCGGGCTGGCTCGTCGCGGGAGAAGGTGGACTGACCGTTGCACTGGACATTGAAATCACACCGGAACTCCGTTCAGAGGGCTTGGCCCGGGAGTTGGTCAACCGCATCCAACAACAGAGAAAAGATGGAGGCCTCGAGGTGACAGACCGAATTGCCCTGCTCCTTGAAGGACCGGAGGAGTTGAAGGATTCGGTGGCCTCGAATTTGGACTATATTCGGACCGAGACCCTCGCAGAGAAGGTGGAATGGGGCCAGGTTGGTCCCGAGGCGAAGAAAGAGGAATTGGAACCCCAATTGACTGTGGCGATTGCCATGGTCGCCATTCATTGAACCATGGCGGATACGCGTTACTCCGACTCAGACCTTAAGGAATTTGAAGAGCTGATCCACAAGAAGCTGGAACAGGCCCGTTCGGATTTCGATCAATTGCAGCGTTCTCTCTCTTATGAGGATGACAACCGAACGGAAGACACCGCGCCAACCTTCAAAATGATGGAGGACGGCAGCGACACGATGAGCCGCGAGGAGACTGCCCAGCTGGCAGCCCGCCAAAGAAAGTTCATCATGAATCTCGAAAATGCCTTGCTCCGCATCAAGAACAAGACTTACGGGATTTGTCGGGTGTCGGGCAAGTTGATTGCCAAGGAGCGTTTGCGCCTCGTGCCGCACGCCACCATGTCCATCGAGGCCAAGAACCAGCAGGACCAGGGGCGTTGAGTTCCGATACACGTCCCGCCCATGCGGCGTGGATCGTGGCGGCTGTTTTGGTTTTGGACCAAGCCGTCAAAGTGGGCATAAAGTTGTCCTTTGCCCTTGCTGAGAAGGTGACTTGGATTCCGGGTGTTTTCGATATCCAATTCATTGAGAACGATGGCATGGCCTTCGGGTGGGCCCTTCCAGGGACCACAGGGAAATACGTGCTGACGGCCTTCCGTATTGTGGCCGTGGTCTTCCTGTCGATTCACCTCAGAAACATCGGGAAGACGGGCTCACCCCGGGGATTCCGACAAGCTTTGGCCCTGATTTTGGCTGGTGCGGCCGGCAACATTGTGGACAGCGTTTGCTATGGCAAGCTGTTCAGTAGAAGCTCTTTTGCCCATCCCGGAACATGGTCTTGGCAAAGTGAATGGGGCGGTTACGCGCCGTGGTTTCGAGGAAACGTGGTCGACATGCTTCACATCACAGTGCACTGGCCATCGTGGTGGCCCGTGGAGGGGTGGGTTGGTCACGAAATCTTCCCCCCCATCTTCAATATCGCCGATGTGGCCATCACGTTTGGGGTCGCTTGGATCGTGCTCAAGCAGAAGCATTGGCTGGGTCCGGTGTCTCCACCCAGTCCCCATGTGAGCGAATGAGCTCGATGAGCGCGTCCACTGCTTCTGTTTCGGGAATGTTGCGCTGGACCACCTCCTTTTCCTTGTAGAGTGTGATTTTGCCCGGGCCTGTTCCCACATAGCCGTAATCGGCATCGGCCATTTCACCCGGCCCATTGACGATGCAGCCCATGATGCCGATTTTGATTCCCTTGAGGTGGTCGGTCACGGCGCGAATCTTGGCCGTGGTCTCCTGCAGATCGAAGAGGGTTCGTCCACACGAGGGGCAGCTGATGTATTCGGTGCGGCTGATTCGGGTACGGGTGGCCTGAAGGATGCCAAATGCAGTCCGGTTTAGGGCCTGAAGCCCGCCCTCGATTCCGACGTCACCGGCAATCCATAGGCCGTCTCCGAAGCCGTCGAGGAGGAGCCCGCCGAGGTCCGAAGCAGCCTTGAGCTGAACAGCTTCTGCGCTTCTCCCGCAGAGGTCGTGTCGGAGGATGACGGGCAGGGTGCAGTTGCATTCTGCAAGCCGGAAGAATGCGGCGCGCAACGAGGCGAGTACATTTTTCTGGGTGGTGGACAACAGAAGCACAAGGGGCTCTTCCTGCTGGGCGGCCAATTCCTTGGCGCGCTCCACGGTTAGTTCATCCGCATCGATGGCGAGAAGGTTGAGTTGGGGATCGAGTTTTTCGGCCGTGCGCGCAGCCTCATAGGCTTCGCCCGTCCACAAGGGGTGATGGCGTTCGGTTTGCCCACCGTGTTTTGCCCACGTGTTGCCGTCTTGGATGGCCGACAACCAGCCCGGCAATGCAAAGTCGCAAGTCCGGTCCCCAATGAAGATGAAATCGCAAGCGGCATCGTCTGCAGCCCATTTGTCGAGCTCTGGGCGGTAGCGGTGACCGAGGCCAAACAGTCCAGCCGTGGTCAGGGGGCGTCCAGTCATGTCGTGACAAACGACGGGGACTTGTGTTCCACCTGCAGAGCTCACAGGCTCTGTGTGACGCCGTGTGTATCCATACCGGTCATGGCCGTCAGGTATCGACGTGATTTCAGCCAACGGATCCCTTGCTGTCCATCCTTCTGCGGCGAGGTCTACGAGCAGGCGGGCGACTGGAATTTCTGCTTCTGGCGGTTCCGTCAGAGACACGCGAACGGTGTCGCCGAGCCCTTCTGCCAAGAGGGTGCCAATGCCGACCGCGCTTTTGATTCTCCCGTCCTCTCCTTCGCCTGCTTCGGTCACACCGAGGTGCAGGGGATACGCCATGTCTTCGGCACGCATTCGATCAGCGAGCAAACGGTAGGCTTGGACCATGACCTGCGGGTTGCTCGCCTTCATGGATAGGACAATATCATGGTAGTCCTCATCTCGGCAGATGTGAAGGAATTCCATAGCACTCTCTACCATACCCAGTGGCGTGTCACCATAGTGGCTGAGGATGCGGTCTGAAAGTGAACCGTGATTGGTTCCGATTCGCATGGCCCGACCCAAGGCCTTGCATTTTCTGACCAGTGGCGTAAAGCGTTCGCGAATCCGGTTCAACTCGTCCGCATACGCATCGTCAGAGTACTCGTGGGTCTCGAATTTCTTTTTGTCCGCGTAATTGCCGGGGTTGACCCTGATTTTCTCGACGTGGTCGGCAGCAATTTCAGCTGCGTGGGGGGTAAAGTGGATGTCGGCAACAAGGGGAACACCTTCGTGTCCCGCTTCATCGAGCCTTGCGCGAATCTCACCAAGGGCAACGGCTTCACGCCTGCTTGGTGCGGTAATTCGCACAATCTGGCATCCGGCTTCAATCATCCGGAGGGACTCTGCGACGGTCGCCTCGATGTCCAGCGTGTCCGCCGTGGTCATCGACTGCAGGACGACGGGGGCGTCTCCACCGACGACAACTCCGCCAATTTGGACAGGCCGGGTGTACATCCTTTGATGCTCATAGGCTGGCGTATCCGGCGTCATAGGGTGGTCGTTCGGGGGTTCAAAATGGGTTCAAAATGGAATGGAAGGACAAACGCTTCCACGGATGAAGTTAACACCCACGGCCCCGGACTGTTCTTTGGCACATGTGTGTTTTGAGTTTGTGGCTGAAGGTTGAACTGTGCGGGGCCTGATGGGTTCCCTCTTTAGCTTCGGCTTTTCACCCATGCTTGGATTCAATTTTCACGAGCTCCGCCCCGACGAAGACAAGAAATCGCCTTTTGAGCGGCTCCTTGAGGTCTTCCTCGAAGTCGTCACCCACACCAGTGGGGACGTGGACGAGGCGATGGATTGGATGCGCGCGCTGGATGACCAGTACGGGCTGACCGAGCCGGACTACACGCTGGACGATTTTAAGGAGGAGCTCAAAGCCAAGGGCTATCTCAGGGAACCGACCGATTCAAAAAAAGGGGGGGTAGAACTCGGTTCCCGTGGCGAGCAGCACATGCGGAAAAGGGCGCTGGACCAGATTTTTGGCAACCTCCGCAAGGGGGACCAAGGCCGCCACCGCACAAAAGAGCGGGGACAGGGAGACGAACCCAACGAAGACCGCAGGCCCTATCGGTTTGGAGACAAGCTGGACCAAGTCAATTTCGGCGCGTCCCTTCGCAATGCGCAGATTCACCATGGCCCAGGCGCACGCAGCGGGCGGGGCGGCTTCCGCATGACTGAGGACGACCTCGTTGTGGAGGACCGCGAGCACAGAAGCACGACCTCGACGGTCCTGATGATCGACATCAGCCACAGCATGATTTTGTACGGGGAAGACCGAATCACCCCGGCCAAGAAGGTCGCTATGGCCCTGGCCGAGCTGGTGATGGTCAAATACCCAAAAGACACCTTGGACATCGTGGTGTTTGGCGATGATGCCTGGGAAATTTCGATCGCTGACTTGCCTTACCTGCAGGTTGGCCCATTTCATACAAACACGGTCGCCGGACTTGAGCGGTCCATGGACATTCTGCGCCGCAGAAAGACCCCCAACCGTCAGATTTTCATGATCACAGATGGCAAGCCCAGTTGCTTGAAGGAAGCGGATGGGTATTACAAAAACAGCTGGGGACTGGACCCGTACATCACCGGGAAATGCCACAACTTGGCCAGACAGTGCCGAAAGTTGGGCATTCCCATAACCACCTTCATGATCGCGACGGATCCCGCCCTTCAGGAGTTCGTCTCGGACTTCACCGAGGCCAACAATGGCCGGGCGTTCTTCACCGGTCTCAAAGGTCTGGGCGACACAATTTTTGCCGACTTCGAACGCAACCGACGGGGCCGTGCCCACTAGACACAACATGACTTCTTCTCCAGAAATTCAGACGCTGGGTGCCTTGCGCGCCTCCGGATATGTTCCCAAGACCATCTCCAACGAGATCCGTGACAACCTGATTGAGCGCTTGCGAAGTGACGCGCCTCTGTTTGATGGTATTGTCGGCTATGACGACACCGTCTTGCCCGATGTGCAACGCGCTCTGCTCGCAGGACACAGCATCAACCTGCTCGGTCTTCGCGGCCAAGCCAAAACACGGATTGCTCGGGGCTTGACTGACCTTCTCGATGAATGGGTTCCCGTGCTGATGGGCGCTCCGCTGCCAGAGGATCCGATGGCGCCCATCACGGAGCAGGGCAGAGTCCTGGTGGAGCAGGGCGGGGACGAGACCCCGATAGGTTGGCTGCACAGGTCCGAGCGCTACGTGGAGAAGTTGGCGACCCCAGACGTGAGCGTGGCCGACCTCATTGGGGACATCGACCCAATTAAGGCGGCCAACGAAGGGTTGGATTACAGTGACCCACGCGCCCTGCATTATGGTCTCATCCCCCGAAGCCACCGCTGCATTTTTGCCATCAATGAACTGCCTGATTTGCAGCCGCGAATTCAGGTGGCGTTGTTCAACATCTTGCAAGAGGGAGACATCCAAATCCGCGGTTTTCAAATGCGGCTGGATTTGGATATCCAGTTCGTTTTTACGGCCAACCCCGAAGACTACACCAACCGGGGCGCCATCATCACGCCACTCAAGGACCGCATCCAAAGCCAAATCTTGACGCATTATCCAGCTTCATTGGAGGAGGCCATGGCCATTACAGACCAGGAGGCGTCATGGCAGCCCGGACAAACCGAGAGGGTGGCGGTCCCCATTGTGGTGCGACGGGTGTTGGAACGCATTGCCTTCGAAGCCAGAGAGAGTGAGTTCATCGACGAGAAGAGCGGTGTATCTGCACGCTTGCCGATCAGCGCATTGGAGCATTTGGTGGCCGCAGGTGAGTTGCGGGCACTTCGCCAAGGCGTGGACCGCACCACCGTTCGCGTGACGGACCTGTTGGCCGTTGTTCCCGCAGTCAATGGGAAGGTGGAGTTGGTCTACGAGGGAGAGCAAGAAGGCGCAGCAGGTGTGGCACTCGCTCTGGTGAGCAAGGCCATTCGACGTGAATTCCCGACGGTCTTTCCCGATCTTGAATCTGTGAAGCGGGGAAAGCTGGAAGATCCGTACCAGCCCATCGTTGCTTGGTTCAATCGCCATGACCTTTCTGTCATGCGTGACCAAAGCGACGGCGAGTATGCTGCGGCTTTGGAAGCCGTAGATGGGCTCGGCGATGTGGTGGGCAAGTATTGCCCTGGGGTGGACCGAGAAGAGGCCTTGGCCAACATGGAGTTTGTGTTGCATGGCCTCGCGGCCTACAATGAAATTGGCCAATCCGTGATGGGCAGCGATGTGACGTTTGGTGACCTGATTGGAAACCTGTTCGAACCCGACAACGAAGAGGATTGAGCGGGGAGCGCGAGAACCGTGAGCCGGCCATTGTGCTGAGCACCATCCGCCACAAGGATGGGGTGGCCATCCTCAAGGTGTTCACTCGGGAGCATGGCATCATCAGCTGTCTGGTCAGAGAGGGGACCAAGGGAGCGCGGCGATCGAGAAACCTACACGCGCCGTTGTCCATGCTTCACCTCCTGCGGCTTCGAACCATGAAGGGTGACCTGTATCGTTTTGACCGGGCAGAGCGCCCCCTGCCCCAGCAGCGCACCCTTTTGGAGGTGCCCCGCTCTTCAGTGGCCATGTTCTTGGCCGAAGTGGTCCTGCGCACGGTGGAACAGGATGCCCCGCATCCCGGGCTCTTTGATGCCCTCTGGCGCACGGCGGAATTGCTGGAGAACGAGCCGGCATATACCCGCCTTCACCTGTGTTTTCTCGTCGAAGCGGTTTGGGTTCAGGGCCTTAAACCCGACGCCCCTTCGGTTCCGCCACCGGGCATGGGCCGATTCAATTTGGCCACGGCCGAGTGGGAATCGGATCCATCAATAGGGGATGATTTTCTTTCTGCATCGGACGCGACCGCGTTTCTTCGCATTCAAGGCACGGAAATTGATAAGATTCGGACGCAACCGATCCCATCCGATGTTCGAAACCGGCTTGTGCTCCAGCATGTGCACTACCTGCAACTCCATCTCTCATCCCCCAAGACGCTGCGTTCTTGGGACGTCCTCCGGGCTGTTCTTGCGGATTGAGGCCTCGGGGTCGTTCCTGCTGTTGGGCGGGGTTTTGATCCTGCTTTTCCTCCCTATCTTGGTGTCGGGCCAGGTCCTTGAGGTCAAGGATGAGGACGGAAACCCCGTCCCGGCCGCAATTGTCCGGAACAAAACAGGGACGGCCAGAATGACCGACTTGGAAGGCCGTCTGCATTTGGACAGCCTCATTCGACAGGGTGACACATTGGAGATTCGCAGCTTGGGCTTTGGCACGCGTTCAGTGGCCATGCCGGAACCCTACCTCGACATGGAGGTCCAGCTTGCAGCAGCCTCGGTCAACCTCTCTGAGGTGGTCGTGGCGGCAGCGGTGCCCACGCGTCAGAAGATGGGGGCCGAGACAGTCAGTCGAATTTCGGCCAACGCCATTTCTCGAGAGGCTTCAGCCAATGCGGCCACGCTCCTGCGGGAATCCGGTCAAGTGATGGTGCAGCAGAGCCAACAGGGCGGGGGGTCGCCTGTCCTTCGGGGCTTCGAGGCCAATCGGATTCTGCTCGTTGTGGACGGTGTCCGGCTCAACAACGCCATATACCGCAGTGGCCACCTTCAGAACGCAATGACCGTGGACCCTTTTGCCGTATCGGAAGTGGAGGTGCGCCATGGAGCAGGCTCAGTGCAATTCGGAAGTGATGCGCTCGGGGGGGTCATCCATTACCGGACGAGAAATCCCGCTTGGAAAGAAGGCAGCAAGGCCCGCGCACAGACAGGGTTCAGTTCGGCATCACGAGGCACCATGTTCCATGCTGATGCGGAAGCAGCGCAAGGCAAATGGGCCACATTCACCAGTGTTACACACAAGCGCTATAGCGATTTGAGAATGGGCCGATGGCGCCCGCACGGAGATACTGAATGGGGTCAAGTCCCTTGGGTGGTTCTCACGGAAATCGATGGGTTGACTGCGACAGATGTGGCCGACAGCAACACCGTTGAACACCTGCAGCCGGGAACCGGATACAACCAGACTGATGTTGTTCAGAAGGTGCGATTTGGCAGCATGGAGCGGCACGTAGAGTTGAACCTCCAACACAGCACAAGTTCCAATGTGCCGCGGTTTGACCGGCTCAACGACTTGACTTCTGAAGGAGGCCCCAAATGGGCCCAGTGGGACTACGGCCCTCAACGGCGTTCATTGGTGTCGTTTCGCTTTCGTTCTCGCTTCCGCGGATGGGGCAACATGACCTTCACCCCATATTGGCAAAAGGTCGAAGAAAGCCGTTGGAAGGCGCGTTTCGGGTCTCAAGATCGGGAGGTCCAAAAAGAGGACGTGGATTTGCTGGGGGCTCAGTTGGACATGGATTACAGTCTGGGTCCTTGGAACATCTCCTACGGCGCACACTGGGACCACCACCGCGTCCATTCAGCGGCATGGATGGAGCGAAGGGCAGACAGCCAGCGGTTGGCGCAGTCCGTCTTGACCCGATACCCAAATGGAGGGGCAACCATGGGCTCTGTCTCCGTGTATGGGGGCGCAGCAAGGAGTTGGAAGTCCATAAAGATTCATGGAGCCGCCCGTTACACCCGCGGTTGGCTGGATGCCCGTTTCCAAGCGCTGGAAGGGTTTCCCCTTGCCGACCTTGGGGCAGGCCCATTTTCCAATGTGGGGTACAATCGGGGCGCCCTCACAGGCAGTGCAACCCTTCGCTGGCAGGGCCACAATCAATGGAGGGGCCATGCCACGCTGGCCTCGGCATTTCGCAATCCAAACGTCGATGACGTGGGCAAGGTTCGGGCCAAGGACGGGTTTGCAATTGTGCCAGCAGACAGCCTGCGACCCGAGCGATTGCACAGCGTAGAGATTGGTGGGTTCTGGCGGAATCGGAACCACAGGTTTTCGGTGCAGGCAAGCGGATTCGCCACGGTCTTGAAAGACGCCATTCAGGCGGTCGACACGTCGTTTGTCTCGTCTGATGGCATGGTCATCGAGACCTTGGTGGTGGAGGGGGACACGAACCTGATTCAAGTCAATGCCAATGTCGGCAGGGCGTCCATCATTGGGCTCCAATGGCAGGCCCGGTACAAAGTGTCGGGTGGCTGGCGATTGGGAGCGACGTTGAACATCACCCGTGGACGCAATGGCCAGGGCGCGTCACTTTCGCACATTCCGCCCGCATTTGGCATGGCGTCAGCCTCCCGAACCGGCGAGTGGTTGACCTTTAACGCCCGCCTGCACTGGAGCGGATGGAAGCGACTGGAGGACTATGGTCCTGGAAACACGGACAACCCGGCAGAGGCGACTGCCGAAGGCACACCGGCATGGTGGACGGCAGGCATTGACTTTGATGCCCGTCTGTCCGAGCGCGTGACGTTGAGCATGGGCCTACACAATTTGATGGACCGCCATTACAAGGTCTTTTCCTCCGGCATCAGTGCTCCGGGGCGAGATTGGCGGGTCGGTTTGCGGTGGACGCCGCCGGCAGGGTGATGCCGGCTATCTTCGAGCCATGGCAGAAGTGCTCATGGAGGCGATCGGTCAGGAATCACTGACGGAGCGGCTTGCGCGTCACGCGGAAGACGGTTCGCTGGCGCATGCGATGTTGCTGACCGGCGCACCCGGCCGTGGGGGGCTTGCCCTTGCATTGGACCTTGCGCGCCGCCTCCATTGCACGGCAAGCGCTGCATCTCCAAAACCCTGTGGCAACTGTCCTTCTTGTCTGCAGCATGACCAGCTGCAGCACCCCGATTTGCACTTCACTTTTCCTGTGGCGAAGCCTGCGGGCAAGGACAAGTCTTTGAGCAGCGACCAGCTGGACGTTTGGAGACAGACCGTGTTGGAGCTCGGCCCTCATTTTGACATGCAGGACCTGAGGGAGCGCATGTCACTCGGGAACAAGCAGCCCTTTATTTCCGTGCACGAGGCCGCAGACATCCTGCGGCGGTTGTCCTTGACGGCGCACGCGGGTGGCTGGAAGGTTCAAATCATATGGGGCGCCCACATGATGCGTGTGGACACGGCCAACAAGCTGCTAAAGCTGCTGGAGGAGCCGCCCAAGAAGACCTTGTTTATCCTCTTGGCGGACAACACGGAAGCCCTTTTGGGGACCATTCTTTCTCGCACACAGATTTTGACTATCCCGCCGATTCCAGCGGATCGGATTTCCGACCGATTGAAGGCGGAGGGGGGGGAGGCCGAGGCCACCCAAGATGCCGTGGCCCTTTGCGAGGGCGATTTGGCGCAAGCGCGGCGCCTCATTCAGCGTGATTCGGCAGAAGAGTTCACCATGTTTATCGAGTGGATGCGCACCTGTTTCGCCCGTGACGGAAGGAAGGCTGCGGGCATCGCCGACCAGTTTCACGACTTGGGCCGAGAGTCCCAAAAGGCATTCTTGGCCTATGCCTTGCACCTGGTCCGCCAGTGTATCGTGGGCAATTATGGAGCGGCGAGTGCGGTTCGCCTTCGCACAGCGGAGCGGGCATTCGCGGAGAAATTTGCCCCGTTCATTCACCACGGCAATGTCCACGATATGCAGTCAGGCCTAGAGCGGGCCGCACGAGAAGTGGCTGGAAACGTCTACGGCCGAACCGTGTTTCTCGATTTGAGCATGCGGATGATGGAACTTCTTCATCGCCCCCAATAGGGGCACCGTGCCCTTCTTATCTTCGGAATGAGCTCCAGAACATGTTGGGGCGTGAATCGCGAGCAAGGGAAGATGGGCTGTGGATCATGCAGTAAAGGCGAGGACGGCAAGCCAAGGGGGTGTCGGTCCAATGGCAATTGCGGCAGCTGTGCCTGCGATGTCATGACTGTATTCGATTGGCTCGAAGGCGTCCCCATTCCCAAGGGTCAGCGGCCTTTCGACATCGTGGAGGTGCGGTTCAAGCGAAATCGAAAAGGGTTCTTTCGCATCGGGCAAGGCCGCCGAGTTCAAACGGGTGACGTGGCGGTTGTCGATGTCAATCCAGGGGAAGACATGGGCATCGTGTCCTTGACCGGCGAACTCGTTCGCGCCCAAATGAAGTCCAAGGGGGTAAAGGACACCCATGAGATCAAACGCGTGCTCAGGAAAGCGACCATTGAGGACATCAATGTCTGGCAAGACGCCCGGAACCGCGAGGAGCAAACCCTTTCTCAAGCGAGGCGCATTGTGGCGGAACACAGGCTGGAGATGAAGCTGGGTGATGTAGAGTTTCAAGGGGACGGAACCAAGTGCACCTTGTACTACACCGCGGAGAATCGGGTCGATTTCCGCGAACTGGTCAGGGCCCTCGCAGCAGCGTTTAAAGTCCGCATTGAAATGCGTCAAATCGGGGCCAGACAAGAATCAGCCAGGCTGGGCGGAATTGGTGTCTGTGGTCGCGAGCTGTGTTGTTCAACTTGGCTGACCGACTTCCGAAGTGTTTCGACAGGCGCCGCCCGATACCAGCAGTTGTCCCTCAACCCCCAGAAGTTGTCGGGACAATGCGGGAAATTGAAGTGCTGCCTCAATTATGAACTCGATCAGTACAAAGAGGCGGTGTCGAAATTTCCGCCCCCCAGCACCAAACTCCTGACCCGAAAGGGGAAGGCGGGGCACTTCAAGACAGACATCTTCGGGGGCAAGATGTGGTTCCAGTATTTTGATGAGTTGGGCGCCTCTCCTGTGCCCATCGAAGTGAATGATGTGCTGGACATCATCAAGATGAACGAACGGGGTGAAAAGCCAGATGACCTGACTGGGTTCGCCGTCAAGGTTGAAGCGGCTCCAGAGGATGCCCTGTTCGGCGATGTGGTTGGCCAAGATGATCTCAATCGGTTTGACAGGACCTCTGGACGTCATCGTCAAGGCCGAAAGGGAACCGCTCGTCGAAAAGACCGAGGGCCCAAAGAGACCCGTGGATCCGCCAATGGTGAAGGGGGCAGTTCGGGCCGCCGTCGCAACAAGCGCAGGAACAGAAAACCACCTTCTAACGCATCTTGACTATGCGGGTTCAGCGGATTCTCATCATTGCTTTTGCTGTGGCTTCGGCTGCTGTTATCGGCTGCGGCCCCGGTCCGGCATCCTCAGATGCCGTTCAATTGAATCCATCGGGTTGGGGCGCTTTGGATACGGCGGTCATGACATTTCATGTGGAGCACCCTGACCATCGACACGACCTTCTATTCGGGTTGAGGCATGGCGAGGATTACCCCTTTTCGAACCTCTTCCTCTTTGTCGAGTTGGAATATCCCAATGGCAAGACGCTGTTGGACACCCTTGAGTGCCCCCTCGGGGCGCCAGATGGAAGGTGGTATGGCGAAGGACGCGGCTGGATTGACCTCCGCGTGGGCTACAAGCAAGCGGTGGCATTTCCTATCAAAGGAGACTACACCCTGAGGGTGGTGCATGCCATGCGCCGCGACCCCCTCCCAGGCATGGTGGAGTTGCGCTTCTCTTTGTTTGACTTGACCGCACCCTGATCGGTTACTGCCCCTTTTGGGGAAGTGAGATTGGGGGTGCCTCAGAAATGGCCTCTCCGGCATCTTCCCAGCCATAAAAGCCTCCGCGGAGATTGTACAGTTCGCTGAACCCTGCTTCTTTCATCTTCTGCATGGCATCCGAACTGCGTCCTCCAGCAGCGCAGTAAAGGGCAATGGGCCTGTCTTTGGGCAGTGCAAATGCTTTGGCATCAAAGTTGTCTTCGAGAAAGTCGATGCGCCCTGAAGCGGGAATGTGACCTTTTTCCCATTCTTGAAGGGTTCGCACATCGACGATGAGCAGGTCTGGACGGTCTGTAATCAAAGCCTTAAGCTCAGAACAGCTGATGTCCCGCGCAATGTTGAGGTCAGGTTGATGTAGGATTTTACCCGCGGTCGTTTCATGCGAATTCGGCGCGCACCCGAAGGCGTTAAGCACCACGGTCAGCCCGAGGAGCAGGGTCAATCCTTGGCGTTGGGAAAAGCTATCCTGACGTGACATGCAACGAAAGTACCTCGGTTTTGCTTTTTCATAGGGGACGCCTGTGGACCGGACTTGGCATCGGGCCGCAGTCCGAAGTAACTTACCGGCCCCTGCAAAGACCATGAAGAACCATCGATTCACTGCCGCATTGGGTTCGGCCCTCCTTTTCGCCACTCTGGGAGTGGCCATGAGTGCCGTGGGACAGGACATTTCGCCCTGCGGTCAAGTGGAATCACAAGCCGCTTTCGATGCCGCTTATCCTGGAGAAGCTGAGGCCCGTCTGGCGCGGGAAGCAGACGTTCGGGCAACAGCGGAAGAATTGCTGCAAAGGGGCGGAGAGGACGACGAGCTGTACGTCATTCCCGTGGTGTTCCACATCATCCACGACAATGGGCCGGAGAACATCTCCAACGAACAGGTATTCGATGCGATGGAGGTTCTCAACCGAGATTTCCGTCTGATGAATGCAGACACGGGACAGATTGTGGCGGGTTTTGTGGACATCGCAGCCGATGTGGACATTGAATTTCGACTGGCCAAAAGAGACCCCCAAGGGAATTGTCACTCGGGCATCAACCGCATTGCCAGCCTCTTGACCTATGAAGGCACCAATGAGATGAAGCAGCTCATCAATTGGCCGCGGGCGAGCTACATGAACGTCTATGTCTGCTCAGAAGCGGCTGGTGCAGCGGGATACACCAACTACCCTTCTGAGTGGGGAGCCAACACAGACGGCATCGTTCTAAAGCACGAATACGTGGGCAGCATTGGCACGAGTAACCCTTATCGGAGCCGGACCCTCACGCACGAATGCGGACACTGGCTCAACCTGCCGCACACCTGGGGCAGCTCTAACAACCCAAATGAACCAGACAATTGCGAGGTTGACGATGGGGTGGAAGACACGCCTTTGTGTCTTGGCAGTCCCGTGGGATTCTGCGATTTAGACCGCACGACCTGTGGGTCCCTGGACAATGTCCAGAACTACATGGAGTACAGCTATTGCAGCAGGATGTATACCCTCGGACAACGCGCGCGCATGCGGGCAGCACTGAACAGCAATGTGGCCGATCGAAATCAGCTTTGGACACCAAACAACATCCAAGAGACAGGTGTCTTCGAGGAAGCCTTGCTGTGCAATGCGGCGTTCGAAGTGGATCGGGTTGAGGCCTGCATCGGCGAGGATATCCAGTTCACCGACCAGAGCTTTTTCGGCATCAGCAATTGGTCTTGGGACTTCGGAGACGGCACCGTCCTCGAAGGGGGTGTCGACAGCCTTCACCGGAACCCGATTCACCAGTACCAAGAGGCCGGGGAGTTCGAGGTGTACTTGACTGTTTCCAATGGAAATGGATCCATCACATCGGTTGATCCTGTGCTCATTACTGTGATGGACGATGGAATGCTCCCGCCCATGTGGCAGGATGGATTTGAGGCCGGCGTTGGTCCATGGGCATCGGGCCAATGGGAAGTGCAGACCCTGTCTGGACAACCTTGGCAGATTCGGGAGACCACGGGTTATTCTGGTTCGCGTTCCTTGTATGTCCGAAATCGGAACAACGAGAGTGGAGACATCACCCGGACCACATCCACCACGTATGATGCCGAAGGCATGGCTGCTGTGATGATTGGGTACAAGTATGCCTACAGTCACCGCGCAACAGGAGAGACAGACGACCGACTCAAACTCCAGGTCAGCAGGGACTGTGGACAGACTTGGAACACCCGTCAGTTCCATCGCGGCCTGATTGACCTGGCCACCGCACCGGACCACGGGGGCAACTTTTATCCTTCTGGCCCCTCGGAGTGGGCAGGCCATATTGAGGAAGTGGACAACGGACTCTACATGGTTCCACAGCTTCGCATCCGATTCGAATTCGAGTCCAAGGGAGGCAACAATGTTTTCTTGGACGACATCAATGTGTACGGGGTGGATTCACTGGGCAATGTGCTTGGGTTGGACCCCACAGACAGCCCTGCGGGGCAAGTGTTGATCGCCTATCCAAATCCCAGCCGCGGAAGCGTCACGGTTCAAGCCATGTGGGCAGCCAGCGGTGCTCAGCTCCGTCTGCGAGACGCCGTGGGGCGCATAGAGCGAGACATCCCATTGAGGGGAGCGCAGGGGCAGGCCATCCAATTGGATGGGTTGACCCAGGGCATGCATCTTCTCGAGTTGTTGGTCGAAGACCGGCGAGAGGTGATTCGACTTGTCGTTACTGAATGACCATCTTGACCCCGGTGGAGGGGTTTGTCATTTAGTCTTCTGATACCTCCTGAAGCCAAGCGCGGTAGGCGCCGAATAGATTGGAGCGGCTCACGAACCCCACATATTGTCCCGATTTCACGACGGGGAGGTTCCAGGCCCCAGTCCTGTCGAATTTGTCCATGACGGCATCCATTTGCTCGCCCAGATCCAAGGTGGCGACAGGAAGCACCATGAGGTCCCGGACGGACAGCGATTGATATCGCGTGTGGTCGAACATCACGGCCCTGATTTCTTCCAAGGGAACCAAACCGAGAAGTTGACCTTGTGGACCGAGAACGGGGTGAATGTTCCTTTTGCTTTTGGCCACGACGTCCACGAGTTCGCCCAGCGTCATGTCGGCGCGGACTGGATCGAAGTCCCGTTCCAATTGGTCCGCGAGTTTCATGAGGGTTAATACGGCCTTGTCTTTGTCATGGGTGATGAGCTCACCCCGGTCCGCCAATTCTTGGGTGTAGATGCTGTTCGGTCGCATCCACCGCGCGGTTTGAAACGCGATGGAGCTCGTGAGCATGAGTGGAATAAACAGGTCATAGCCCCCACTGGCCTCCGCCGCAAGAAAAATGGCCGTGAGGGGTGCCCGGAGAATGCCGGCCATCAGCCCGGCCATTCCCGCCAAGACGAAGTGGCCCCCGATGAGGTGCCAGCTTGGAAACAAAATGTCGGTGGCGAAGAGGAAGATGCTTCCGAGCAGTGCGCCGCTCACAAGGGCAGGGGCGAAAACGCCACCAACCCCTCCGGCGCCCACCGTCAATCCTGTCAGGGCGGGTTTGCATGCCCAGAGGAGGGCCATGACGAGCAAGAGTCGACTCGCTGTTCCTGGAATCACATCACCGCGTCCCTCGGGGTCGAGGCCATCGAAGCGGTTTCGCAGCAAGTCGTTGATGAGTTCAAAACCCTCGCCATAGAGAGAGGGAAAGGTCACCAGCACCGCGCCGATGGCCGATCCGCCAATGATGATTCGGGCCCCGGGCCGGCGGAACCGCTTGATGAGGTTTCCGGTGATGCGGTACACCCCGCTGAACCAGACCGAGGCAAATCCGCACAGAACGGCAAAGGGGAGATAGACGAGAACGGTGCCATCCCACCTCGGCAAGGAGCGTCCTGCTTGCATTAACTCTTCTGGGTCAATGAACAAGGTGGCCGTCAGCAGAGCGGAGAGGGAGGCAATGAGCAGCGGGACCAGGCTCGCTGTGGTCAGGTCTATCATGATGACCTCAACAGCGAACACGATGGCGGCGAGCGGGGCCTTGAACATCGCGGCCAGAGAGGCAGTGGCAGCGCAACCGATGAGCACCAGTCGGTGCCGATAGTCCAAATTGAAACGCTCCGCCACTTCGGAAGCGATGGAGGCGCTGCTTTGCACAGCGGGGGCCTCAAGACCCGCGCTGCCTCCGAATCCCACAGTCAAAAGAGAGGTTGCAACGGGGCTGACCATGGACATACGGGACAGCCTGGCCCTCAGGCGGGAAATCGCATGGAGCGTCGAGGGAATGCCTGGGCCGGGGTGACGGCCCCCAAATCCACGACGCACCAGAAGGTGAGTGAGCACCAATCCCAAAATGGGCAGGATGAATAGAAGTTCTTGGGAGTCCTCGCCTCCCGCGGATTCTGGGAGTGAACGAAGCCAACCGACTCCGTTTTTCAAGAGCACCGAAAGGAGGCCTGCAATTATGCCAATCAACGCGGCCAGAAGGACCAGAGAA
>Ga0209503_10000604_pt1 | contig 20963 bp, 25 predicted proteins | sample SouAtlMetagenome_2_FD_187448 | JGI IMG/M metagenome (GOLD analysis project Ga0209503, IMG submission 187448) | Marine eukaryotic phytoplankton communities from Atlantic Ocean - South Atlantic ANT15 Metagenome (SPAdes) (version 2) | ecosystem: Environmental > Aquatic > Marine > Oceanic | place... | reverse complement strand
AAAAACCATATAGCATGGACATATAATGGGGCTAAAATAAGATTATATACCATGGTTTTCGGATATTTTCAAATATTCAGTATGGATATATCATTAGATTTAGAATTTTATCTATGGATTTTTGGAATTTCAGAGTTTCTGTATTTTAGGGACAAGGTAGAGCTAGAGGTCAGAGTATATATACACACACAGATATATAAAAATACAAAATGAAAAGATCTTTTGAACAAAAACGTGAACAAGCATTAAAGAAACTTCGGGTGAGTGCAGAAACACAATCTGCAAGCACTAAAGTGGATGAAACTCGTCTATCACCAATACAAGACAATGTAGAATATAAAAATTCTCCATATTATAAAGATGTTGACATGGATGCAATTACTTATAAAAAAAAGGGCAGACGTCCGGAGGTCATTCCTAAATTCGTCAAAAAAGGCGATAATAAGAATGTTACTATTACATTACCACCTATGAGAGTAGGTAAATATCCCAAACTGGGAAAGAATGGTAATTTAGGCGGGAAATTTTCTCAAGATCCTAAGCGTGCAAAATTCACGGTGTCATTGATCCCCGGCAAACCTGATTCAATAAAGGATGATGAACTGGAAGACAGACAAGTCAATTGTATTCATTTTATTAAAGAACAATTGGATAAAGCAATGGGCGTAGCATACCACAGTGAAGATTGTTGGTCTGATTTATGTAAGGATGTAACTGAAGAAGAATTTATTGAAAATGCACAACATTCAGTGGTAAAGACCTACATGGATGATGACGATGGTGAAATGGACTCGTTGTCATTGACTCGTAGTATCGTTTCATATGATGGGTCAGATAATTCACCAGTATTTTGGCAAATGGATGAAAATAATGAATTGAAAATCATTAAACCAAAATACATTAACCAGAATTCATTGATTGAAGTACAAATCCAATTCCGTGTGTGGAGGATGAATGAAAGGTATGGATTTTCTGGTGATTTACAACGCGATATTGTTGTATTATCTATGGGTGAACCATATAAGAAGAAGGAAGTAGAGTCTACTAAACCACAACTACCTTACATCCCCTTTGATGTAGATGAATAAATCCTTTACTACAAGGATAGGTCCCATGAAGAGATCACGGATAACTGGACCCCATAAAATTTTAATTAAAATATATTTAAAAATATCGATAATCATTTATTAATAATTTGTTTATTTTTATACTCCACTGGATATGCAATATACTCAATTGGACAGTCACATAAATATGCTTCAACTAAAGGTATAACTTTTTGACGTTTTCTACATAGTGAAAATGTTAGATATGTTAATAGACAGGTTTGTAACCCCGCTACAACTCCTATTAAAGGGTACTTAAATAAAATCATAATTTGCTTTTATGTTTAGTATTACGTGAGCGTTGTCTCTGGAACCACCTTGTCCCGAAAACATTCTTTATTAATTTCCATCTCATTCTAGCTCTTGTCATTTTTATTGCTATCTCCACTATATATAATACAAATATCATTGAGGTATACTATATCCTGCTGCTTCCAATATTCTTCTTTCCCCACCGGTCATACTGTGATTAACACTTGCTCCTTTATCTAGAGCCTGTTCTACCAGTTGAACATTTTGGTCAAATACACCTATAAACAATAGTAATTGTGCACATCTAGGTCTATCTAGATGATCTTGTATAAAATTTAATAGTGTTTGTTTGGGATCCCGTTCTATCTCTTGAGGCATTTTAAAAATATGTGATCCTATTTATAGGGACAAACTCCGATGGCACAACGAAGTGAATGACATAATATATAATAGTATATAAGCACTCAAGATGTTTATAAACTATATGGACGACCGAATTCATCTGGCATATGGGTTTGTTATCGATTATTTAGATGCTGTTTCCTTCACAAATTTCACATGTACATGTAAAGACTTGTTAGAGTATAATACATCATTCAATTGGAATAGACTATGGAAGAAGGGAAGAGTACCGAATGTAAAGACAGCATATTATGTACAACATAAATTAAGATCATATAGTCCAGAGAGTATACTAGACGAGATACCTAATGAGAAAGTATTAAATGATACGTTACACGCATTTAGATTTTTATTGACACCTGAAATTCGTCGTCGTGTATACTATCCCCGTAAGTCTAAGTCGAAGTTGATACGGAGAGAAGTCCTTCACGAACGCATAAAACTAAAAAGATTGCAATTGGACACAAATAGTATGCGTTATATTTCACCATTCTAAAATGATTATTTTCATAATATTTGTACCAGTATGGACACATGAGATGTAATAACCCGAGTGAGAGTCCTAAAGGATTTGTAAATATCATAATTATACTAAACCATTCCATATCATCTTTCCATAATGAACATAATACACATGAGATTCCCGCCAAAATATCTACATGTATTCTCCCATTCTCATTCCATTCTGTATTATCATTAAATATAGATATATTTATTATTACTAATGCCAGATGTACAATCACATACGACCATATACTCTGGGTTGTGACTCGTAACATTCTAGATACATTCATAATGACATGTCCAATTCGTTGTTTCCATGTTAATACAAAGAATAACAATCCTGTGATAATACCACCTGTCCATATAAATGCTTCTTTATCTCTAAGCCCGACTATAGTAACTGTCCACCATGGTAGGAACGCGAAATGATACAATTCACGCGTCATTTGAAACCCTACATACATACCCACCAGACATAAAGCGGGTACAATATCCTTTTTATTTGGTTTAGTCTGACTTAGAAGTGCTAGAGGTAGGAAACAAATAGATGCTATAAAATGCATCCACACGGTAGGTTGACAGAAAAACATAAAAATAAAATGGTAATTTAACCACATAGTTTATTTAATATAGTATTATATATATACTCTAGTTTACGAATAAGATGCCACTCTCATTTGTGTCCCCAAATGGTTTTCGATTTTTCTCTGTCATGTGTATGATATCGATTTTAATATTAGCTTTAGTAAACTCTATAGTAAATCTACTACCCCCCGGTTTAGAATTAGTACGATTTTCGGTAGTGAATATTATGGGATTTTTATTATTTTTTTGTAGTATTAAGCTAGGAAAACGGTATACCAATCCGAAGCATGTATGGTTTAACAATTCGTTTATTACTAGTGGTGTAGCATTGATACTTTATGCAAATATAGTGTTATCTACAGCAATTCATACTTATGTGTTGCCTATATTCTATATAGTAGAGCTAATAGCTATATTTTACTTAGGGAATAAAATACGCCACGAAACCGATTTACGACAATTTACAGAATTAACCGAATTTAATGTAGGTGAATCCTCTGGCATATGAATAGGTGTGGATTATGCACTTTATATTCTTTACAATGTTTCCTGATACACGCACGGCAACAAAAACGAATTCTATTATCAGCCTTTAATTCTACCATGGTCTTAATACCACAAAAAAAGCACGATCCCCACCAATGAGCAGCTGGCTTTACTCGTATTCTTCGAACAATTTTATTTTGGGGACAAGTTTCACGTGGGCGCGACTTCCTGTTTCCCATATAGGTATAAATATAACGAATATATATCATAAAGATGGAAAAGTCAAATCCCGGGTCTACTCCTTCTCCTCCGAATCCTCGATTGATATTTTTTGAAGAGTTTGCGTTGTCTCTTCAAGAGTTTTATCAGGCACTAGATCGATTTCTACAGAATCCTGCAGTCCCAGTGAAGAATTCAATTTATTAGGATCACAGAATTTCGCAAAATCAGTTCTAACTTCCATGCAAAAATCATAGATATCATCCCAATGTTTCTTTAATTCTTGATCAGATAACTTATTCTTAGGAGTAATTTTACATGTAAGAATAGTCTTCGTTTTTGGTTGATACCCAAAAATACATTCATGTTTCTCCAATATGTATAAAGTATTCTCATCCACAAGTATATTGTCGTCCCGATACTTGAGTAATTTCCATCCGTCTGGTTGCAATAGAGCAGGATGTTGGTAGAATACAGAGAATATTTTAAGTGTATGATTGTCAGCCGTTTTGACTCTTGTGCGTGTACAGTGATTGGTTAATAAAAAAGAATCCATTTAATATATTATTTTATTACTTATATACTACTTTTACAGAGTGCTGGTGCATTATCCTCTAACTCTAATGTTACACCGTCCATCGTTTTCAATTGAGACATGACCATCACCGACTGGCTAGATACATCACCGGGCATAACCGCCACATCTCCTTTTTTGGTGTATCCTAATCCCTTCGACTCTGTAAATATAATGTGTAATTCTCCTCCCTGAAACTCCGGTGGTACAATCATCTCACCATCATTATGATCGGATGAATACCTGTCTTTAATTCTAGTGGCAAATACTAAGGTGGAAGTACATGACAATTGACATTGAATAGTTTCTTTCACGGGTAAGTTAATACGAACGGTACGCATGGCACTTCCTTTTGTCCACGAAGACACGGAGTCTACCAGCCATGAAGCATATGTGTCGTGTGTATTGTTGTCGTGTAATTCACTGATATGACTAGAATTATGTTGTATACGAAAAGAATGATTCTGTTCGGTAGAGATAGTTAATTCGAGGTAGCGAGAGCTATTATTAGATATATTAAAGTGGGTTTGATTGGATATGACGCTCATGATATAATTAATGTTATTTTATATTTATACTCTTACTTTCTAAGTCTCAATGCTAGTTGTAGGTCCCTTGCTTGAACTGTTTCCCTTCCATTATGGATTGCTACATCATTTGCTTGTTGAAATAATTCAACCAGATAATCTTCTGCTCCTAGATGCAATGCCGTATGTGCTTCATCTTTAAATCTTACATTGTCTTTAAATGTTTGTGCAATTTCAGTGGTTAATCTGTTAAGTGGTGCGACTGGGATGATCATACTGGTCTTACCCTGTTCGCGTTTGATTTCGCGGATTGCGTTGGTGGATGCTTTACGTTTACGTTTGATTTTATTTGTTTGACTCATGTTTTTTTGTTACAGGGAAAAATAGAGATATATATACTATAAATTTTATTATTTACTGGATTTTAGTTTTTTTAGAGGTGGATGTTCATAGTCTACACTTTGTCCCTTCGCGAATTGTCTATCATCATCCTTCGTTTGATACTTATGACTGAGATTATCAATAAATTTTTTCACCTTTTTATGCTCTACTTTTTCTGGTGACCAATCGTTGTATTGGTGCACACATTTATGGGTTTCAATCACAAACTCATTGGTTGGTGATGCAGGACGGAATTCCTCCCCTTCTTCGTCTGGAACAATAAAATCATTTAATGAATCATCGGAGTCTAGACCAGATGAATCCTTTTCATCAAAATCCCCCACAGGAACAATCACATCCTTCGGAATATCATCGTCCAATTTAACAAATGTATTTTCCGTCAACGGTCTAAATCCCAGTTTCTTGTATGCGTCCAATGCTGTGCCCTTTTTCAATTCTATATGCTCCACCACGTCATTTCTGGTCACAACCTGCCACTCTTCTTCATATTCCCAAACCCATTTATTTTTGCTCCTAGAGATAAAGTATACTTCCAAATTATCATCTTCGTCTATACCTACCAGTTCTGCGTATTTGTGTCCATATATTTTAAGTAAATCACCTGCTTTCATTTTGAATAAAAAAAATCATCATATATATACTACAAAATTTATTATATAAATGACAGAATCTATGAAAAAATTATACGATTGGCTTACTGTTTGGGAAAAATATACAACCACAGATAAAGGAAGACAAAATAACCAACCAGAATCTTCAGGTAATGAACCCGGCGTAAAAAAACGACGTCTGAAAATTCCTCGTCGCAAACAGAGCAACGATCAGACCCCATCTTCTTCCTCATCCGGTGTAGACATTTCGGATGTACAGCTATTTGACAAAGACATGGGGATATAGAGCGGGTATTATATAAACATACATAACATCTTCCTACCATATATTTTAAATAAAAATATTATAAATACTACAATTATATTCATAAATGTCCAGTATAGCAGTCGATGGGGGAGGTCCTCTTACGGTTAAAAAACCACCTAGAAAAAAAAGAAAAAAAAACAAACCGAAAAAGAAGTTACGAGCATCTAATATATCGGCTCTGTTTGACCAGAGTAGTTTAAATAAGACCCAGTTAGTGTTCATGAATAGATACAATCAATTAAACGAAAATCCCAACCATAGACCAATATTCAGTGGTAAAACCAGAAATATATATTTCCCTCATGGTAATATCACCGAAGGTATAGCCATGAAGTATATTGAAAATAAATTTTTAGATAAAAATAGAATTCGATGGCAGGAACAAAAAGAAGCCGCCTTTAATATGTACGAACGAGCATACTCATCCATGTTTATCAATAATAATGTACAGACTGGGTTTAAAGCGCACGAGGGAGTAGGAAGTGAAGAATATACGTCAGCTATATGTCCATACATAGTAACATCACGTCCAGATGGTATATATAATAGGAGCCATATAATAGAGATAAAAAGTCCGTGGGGTAATCTTACTAAACGATCAGGATCTAGTGAACAAGACGATAATTATGATTGTAAATTATCCCATCGATTACAAGTCTTTATTGAATGTTTATGTCACAAAAAGCAGAAAGGGTTTTATTTTATGTATTATAATCCATATGGATGGGAACAGTTTCTTACAAAATTAGCAAAACAATACCATGATGGAGTAAAGGAAGGGGATATAGTATTCAAACCTGATATTCACCCAGATATGAATATGTTCACGGTTATGCAACGCATTAAGGAAGAGGGATGGTACGATTATGCTAAACAAACAGCTAATGTGGATCCTCCTCAAGGTCCAGCTAACACAGAAGGCAAACAGATATATGAAGAGGAGAGACCGAAAATTATTAATCTTCTAAATCTTACGAATATTCAATCATTGATGGATTTTGGGTTCCCGAAGGCTACCGCTTATAAAATCTATCAAAAATTTAAATTTGGCAATGATATACATCGAGGTATAGTGAAAAGTGTAGACGGAGATGATATAACTATATTATGGGATGCTGTGAAAAATGAAGAGAATATTATTTATGGTCCTGAACAAGAAGTAATATCGCTAGATTTCTTCAGGACTGGATACTTACACATACTTAAAGTATTAAATTCTAGTATACGGAGAAAAGGACCAGAATGGAAAGCATGGGAAAAAGATATACTGGGTGGTAATGTTCCACAAGAAATTCCTATGAGGAAGGGTTATGAAGAATGTGTATGGTTGGAATTAGATTTTAGTGATAGAGAATTTAAAGAGAGTTTGAGGATAGCATTAGACGAATTTCTAGAGTCTATGTTCACAGGGGTTGATCCATGGCATAGAGGCGAAGGTAATAATAGCAAACGCAATTTAGAAGAATTACTAAAGACTATACCCGTGAAGCAAATAGCACCACGTGTCAGAAATAATAATAATAATATGATGATGTCAACTACCACTACTACAGGAAGTTCCAGTGGAAAGTTAAGTATCACTTCATTGATAAAAAACTTAAAATTTTAGTATATAATATAAGTATAATATTTATAAAATGGATTTTAGACCTATAGATACTATTCCAACTATCAACACACGGAATTTAATTCGAACTGCTTCGGTTGTTAATTTGATTTTACTCTTATTTTATATAAGTATTGAAGAGTATATTACGGGTGCTCATATATCCAATATACATCAATTTCATTTACTTCTTCAACCGGTTGTTCTGTTTGCGTCTTTAGCCGAATCTACTCCGTTGATGTTGGTAACAATCATAGCAGTGCTTGTATCCGCGGTAATAGATGGTGCTATATTATTCTTAAATTTTACATCCGTCAGTAGATGTTTAGCCGAACCAACTGCCTCATGTTTCGAATTGTTATGGGAAAAGGGTGTATTAAGTATTATCGCCGTGTCTCATGTCATAGCAGATGTACTATTAATTTTGAGACTATGGTCTTTAAATAAAGCGATGAACAATAAAGACATTCATGAAAAGGCGGCTAGTGAATCGTATAAAGCAAATGAATCGAAAGAAGCTCCAATCTTAAAGACAGTTAAAGTTATACATGCTAAATTAAGAATCATTCATGCGTTTACCTTACTCCCCGGGGTTATATACTCCTACCGGTTAGCATATAAAGCAATGGAGAATGGATTTGGTAACTTAAATATTTTTTATCTAGCAGCCGGAATTCATATAACAATAGACATATATGGACTAGCAGCCAGTGGTTCACATAATAGAGACTCGATGATTCTATTGGTCATTGCATATGTCGCTGCTGCTGCTACTAATATCATAGCAGGTATTATGTTATACGGAGAAACAAACCGGGGTTACATGGACGATTTAGCATTATTGATATCAGGTATGTACATTTTTAGTGATATATTGGTCCTGTATTTTGGATTTCTGAATATATCTTATTATGACAAATTTGATAAATTCAAAAAACTGTGAAAAAATGTACAAATGCGATCCATAAAAATATAAATATCACCATTATCATAACCACTGTGCGTGGTCTTAATGTATTCGCTAATTTACTACGCATTTTCTTTACTTGTAGTGTATTTTTCTCTATCTCATCCTTTATGTCTTCCATCTTTTCCTTTAGTCTCGACTCCATCATCTCTCCATTTTCCATTATGTCTTCGAGTGTCTTCTCTACATTTCCTAGTCTATTTTCTATACTTATCAATAAAGTCTTATCGGTCTGTTGTATTTGCATTTAGGGACAAGGTAGAGTAAATATATACATTAAAATTAATTCATAGTTTCTATTAAAACATATTTTATATGATCTGCTATATCTACTTTTTGTAGAAATTCCTCCTCTATCGCATTAAATGAAAATTTCCCTCTCTTGTACTGGTTGGTGATGTATACTCTCAATTCCTTCAAGTTTTTCAGACCATATAATTTTGGTATATCCTTTTTCATACTACCGCCTTTCCTACTATCGATTCTCATAAGTTTTGTCATCAACTCGAGTTCTAATTGGATGAGTTTATCTAACTCTTCTCCCCAAAATGCAAATATCATCCAACGACTACGCTCAAACAATGCTATTTCACTTCTTTTCATATACCTAGGTGACTTATAGAAATCGATTCTCCAATTGATGGATTTCAATATTTGGAAGTATTGCCATGGTTCGCGTTGTTTGGGTCCCCATAAAGTATACTTAATTTGAATAGGAATGGTCACCTGATATGTAGAATCGATATCTATAGTACCCGGTTGTGTCGCAACACCTATTGCATAATGACGTCTGTCCTTTAAGTATAATATACCACATGGAATAGGAATATTATTTCCAATGTCAAGTGACGCTTCCTCTTCGACCTGTATATACGTCTTAATTTCTGTATTGTATACTTTTTTGAAAATTCTCCGGACGCTACCCATGTCACTGGTACAAATATATTTTACTATATCCTTCGGGTTCATTTTCCTAAATGGTTTTGTTACCATACGATCTACTTGCATATTTATTTTTATATTTAGATAATCTTGTAGATATACTGTATATAAATAAAGATGTGTATCAACGAACCTTGTCCCGCTACAAAATTAGAGCAGCACACAATAAGATTAGACCATACATACTAAGGCTACAGGCATGCTATCTTGTGCGTAAAAAATTTGTAGATAGACTAAAAAGAGATGTGATATATAGGCAGAGATATTTGTACATACACAATACGGAAAGTAATCCCACACATTTATGCTGGAGGAAGATGCCACCAGTGAATATTTCTGTACATAGGGATTTAGAGACTATACAAACATTAATACGAGAGGATATAAATGTGATTAATGCGGCATTGGAGGGATTTAGACCAGAACAGTATATGTGGTTATTAAAACATGTGGCTATTGATAAAGATACTATTAGAATTTTAAATTAATTTCATCTTCTTCTTCGTATTCGTATTCATAATCACTGTCAGATAATTCAGAATTATACTCATATTCCTCTATTTCAAAATCAAAATCAAATGATGCATTTGCTATTTTTGAGTCTTTATCTTGCTTTTTTCTTAATTTTGCCAATTTCTTTTCCATTTTGGCTAATTTTTTGAGTAATTTTAATAGTGGTTTTTTCTTAAGTTTTTTCATATATTTTCGTACTGCTTTATAATCAGCGAGATCTACTTTACCTTCTACTGCTGGAAACAATGGGTTTTGTTTTAATGCAGACATTACCGTCTTCAATTTACCATCCTCTTTATCTATTAATTTTTTACGTTTATTCATACGTTTTTTTGCCATTGATGCTCTCGCGCCTTTAATTGCACCTCTGACAGCCTTCGCACCACCTTTAGCTCTCTGTTTTAGACTTTTTTTGGGTTTTTTTTCTTTTTTCTCCTTCTTTTCTTTCTTAGGTTTCTTATCCTTCTTTTCTTTCTTAGGTTTTTTCTTTTTCTTGCCTGATGAAGCAGACTTCCTACTAGCCCAATTTGCCAAATCATTTACGTCTTCATATATGGTCATAATATAAAAAATATTATACAATATATATATTCGAATATCATTGTTTGCCTTAGGTGTTTGACCCCTATATATATGAATATTGTGGGTATTAAAACTATGAGAGGCGACCACATGATCATGCTTGCTGTTTTATCAGCTGCTTCTATGCTTATGTTATATTATGGGTCATTGATGACTCCAACCGAGGTATATTTACCAATTACTCCTAGCATTTTACGTCACTCCAGACCGGAGCCGGAGGTTACGACATTGGCACCTAAATTGCGAGAAGATTTAAACGTACGAATATTAAGCACGGACAGAACACGTACATTTAATATAGAAGGAAGAAAGCAACAGTCAGTAAATTATTTTACCGATACATATACTAGTGTCAAACGTATATTTCCTCAGGTAGAAACTATCATAGATTATAAAACTGAATTGTATAATAATGTATTACCACTGAAGGTTATAACCCCGGTAAAAACCCGTGGGATAAGGTTACATGCACTAAAAATGTACATGCACGCGTTACAAAATACTAATAAACCATTATTGTTATTTGAAGACGATGTTGAAATACATTATTCAATTAAACAAAAGATCTTATGGGCAATAAAACAATTTAAAGAGCGAAATATAAAGGATTATATATTGGATTGTTCTAATATAAAAAATGGCGGGTCTACACCGTTTATCGAAGATTTACATAAGGTAAAATATCTTTATGGTACTGTATGTATGGTTTATTCTAAAACTGTAGCTGATAGAGTTTATAATACTCTTAATAAACAACAAAAAGTACAAACCTATTATGGATATGATCATAGTATAAAGAAGTTAAATGTTCCAACATATGCATTCACCAGACCATTGGTAAAACATTTGGGTAGGAAATCTACAGGATTGGCTGGTGCACCATTTGAAGAAAATACTAAATTCAATGGTAATATATGTATTGTGACAGCATTTAAAGAACCACATACTAAGGAATATTTTAAGTATAGCGACTACGAGAAAATTATACCATATACTATATCGAATATGTGGAAATATGCCAAACAACATGATTACAAATTATATCTATTTAATGAAGACTCGTTTGACACCAGCAGGAAATCGTCATGGGTAAAAATTCCATTATTTAGAAAATATTTCAAAAAAGATTGTGACTGGGTATTTTATACAGATGTAGACTGGTTGTTCATGACGGATAAACCCTTACCCATAGATGATAATTATGATATAATTGTATCTAATGAGTGTATTAGAAATAATAAACACAAAAAGATGAGTGGTACTATGTTATTAAAGAATAGTGAATGGTCTAAAACATTTTTAGATAAGTGGGATGGATTATATAATAAATATAAAAACGTAGCCAATCATGATCAGGTAGCATTTGAGAACATGATGATAGTCACACCGAAAGAAATGAAGGTCATACCACCTGAAAATTTTATGACATATGATACCCATAACTGTGTGAAACCTAAATTTGGAATACATTTTCCAGCTGGTAATAAAGTTAAACGTGTCCAATCATTTGCATCTGATAGAATATTGTCTATTACGGTGGCAAATGAAAATATATTATACCAGCCTCCTACAACTATGCGTTCTTCAGATATTGTTGTGGGAGTTTTAAGCTCAAATATACGTCGTAGAAATATAATAAGAAAACTATATCCTAAAGAGAATATATATTTTTTAGTTGGTAAAACAAATGGTGTATTTGATTACGATGAATTTTATAAATACAATGATATGATTTTTGTAGATATTGAGGATAAATATAGATCGGTTACCTATAAGAAACAGATATTTTTACATGCTGTTCATCGTCATGTAAAATCATACGATTATGTATTTAAAACAGATGACGATTGTTTTATTTATTATGGCAAATTACGTGAAGAATTAGAACTTAAGAAGCCTAGTTATTGGGGTAAGTTATGGTACAGAAATATTATTGACCGTAATCCTAGAAGTAAATGGTATGTATCTAGAGAGCAATGGTCTGAATCTGTATACCCTATATATGCTAGCGGGGCAGGATATGTTATTTCTAAACAAGCATTAGATTGTATTGTCACCAAAACCTTAGATCATTTTATGCCAAATGAAGATGTATCCACTGGTATATTAGCTAGAAAATGTGGTATAACCGCCACAAACAGTAATAGAATTTTACATATGCCTCCTTATAGAGATAATACAGATTATATTATTCGCCATGCTCATAAAATATTTCATCATGTACCATGTTTGACAAAATCTCTCCCGGGGTATAGACGAAATACAAACCCTTCTTACGATACCGATACAAGTCCTAGAGAAAATAAATTATACCAATATAATGTATATAATCGTGCTATCACAATGGCTGTAAAGTATAACCGTGGATGGATCATAGACATAGGTTGTGGAGCTGGTAAAAAACTCCATTATTTATACAAATTAGGGTTTAATGTTGTAGGTATTGATTTTGGTGCTAATATTAAGTCGGCACGAACCAAATTCTCGGGGATTGATAAAAATAGGGTTATATTGAAAGAATATAATTTAAATAAAGATATGCCCGATATATCAGAAAAAATAATAAAGAATTCAATACTTATTTCTGCTGATGTTATTGAACATTTAATTAATCCAGATAACTTAATAAAAATATTCAAAACATTTATAAAAATGGGTGCGAAAGGTGTAATTAGTACACCTGATAACAATAAATTAAGTAGAAAAATGACACCTCCTAGGCGTTCTGATGTTCAAGTATGGTCTAAAAATGGATTTGAGACATATATAAAATGCCATAATATGCAATATACTTTATTTGAGAGACTTAATAATAAAGTAGATAAAATTAAGAATGGAGTGGGTGTACAACTAGGATCCGATATACTACCCAATGATTATTTTGATGACATAACAGTCATTATAAAAACTATGAATCGTTATAGACAAACAAACAAATTTATACAAAGTATTCGTAAGAAATATAATTTACCAATTATTGTAGTTGATGATGGACATAAGACACAGGATAAACTTTATAATGGTGTTAAATATATTAAAATACCATTTGATAGTGGGTTATCGAAAGGTAGGAATACAGCCGTGGCTAGTGTAAGAACTGAATTTACACTAGTTGTTGATGACGATTTTTTATTTACAGATAATATAGATCTATCGTATGCTAAATCATTGCTTAATGACGTTGATATAGTAAGTGGTTCGTTGGATGGTAAGACATATGCAGCAGATTTGAGATATATGGACAATACTTTACATATATGTGAAGGTATTTATACAAAATATAACGATAAATGTTATAAAACACGTAGAGTTTTAAATCTTTTCTTGACAAAAACTTCATTCTTAAGATCACACCCATGGGAAGAAAGAAGAAAGTTACAGGAACATACGTGGTGGTTTGGCAACTTATCGCGTACAAACACAAATATAGTTTATTGTGATAACTTTAAATTGAAGCATCAACCTAGAGATAATACGAATGAATATAAACAACTACGTCATAGAATTTTTAAGTTTAAAGATGATCCAAAAATAGTACATTGTAGTAAACATTGTAAAACACCACCATCTGGACCATTATATGATAATTTTAAAAATATCATAGGTATATTAAATAGATTAAATGCACCATATAGACTACATTCTGGAAGTATACTGTTTTGGTACAGGGATTGTAAGCTACCCCATGATGATTTAGATATAGCGATCGATTGGGAATGGTTTAAAATACACCATGGGACAATAAAAAAAATATTAGAACAAGAAGGCTGGTACATGAAAATCAATTTTGGAAGTATCGATAAAACTGGGTACGAGGAATCATGGGTAAGAAACGGAAAAAAATGTGATTTATTTACATTAAGGCACATAAATAATAGATATGTTAGTGGATTAACAATATATGGTAAAATTAATCAATGTTCATATACATGTAAAGGAATAAAAATAGAAAAATGGGGTAATTTAATTGTGAGGGTCCCATTTCCTGTGGAGGATGTCTTGAAACAAAAATATGGGAAGGATTGGAGAACTCCAAATTTGAGAAAATATATTTGGGATAAAACACCACTTGAAGAAGGTAGGCATTGTTCGAAAATAAAAAATTTATACTTAATTCAAGGTCCAGCATATTCATACGAGAAATGGAATCGTATTTTCTCTAGTATACCACAAGCAGACATGATATACCATTCATATGACAAGCCATGTAGCGGGTGCATATTCGATAATAGTACAAATTACGTTACTGGGCACAATTTCATGTTAAAATATGCTTTAAAATACAGTGGAAATATTAAATATATTACACATATTGATTATGATGTAAAATTAGATCGAGACTGGAAAGATTACAATGATTATTTACTTCAGTCAAATGAGATAACAACTGCACCGGTAGATCCCATTCGAGAAAGAATAACTGGGTATCAGACCTGCGTAGACCCTGCAATGATTTCACATAGATATGACAAATTACATTATTATTATCCCCTTTCAGAACATAGAACTGACATTTCATGGTGGCATGGTGTATTAGCAGCGTGGCATGTTGCAAAATATTGTTTTCCGAATACGCATCTTGTCACGTCTAAATTTAAATGGGTAAATTTAGTTCATTCTAAATATCCAAAAGCAAAAGACATTACTATATTAAATGAGATATTAAAGAAAGATTATGGTGTATTAAATTTACCTCTGATGAAAAAGGTACCCGAACATGGCTGTTTAACAGGCAAAAAAATACATATTTGTGAATCGTTTCTTCTTGAGAGATTTAAAAAATACTTTTTTTAATTTTTACTATATAAATACCAAAATATTTTATAAATGAATTTTTTAAAACTTACATCTAAAATGTTCGACGAAGAAGAAGTTAATGCGATGATTGAAACTATAAGATCCGGTCATATCACTTATGGGGAAAAAGTACGACAATTTGAAGCAGAATTCGCCAAAAAAATGAAGAGTCCATATGCCGTGATGGTAAACTCGGGTTCCTCTGCCAATTTGTTAGCTATGACAGCATTGGTAAATCCAGCTGCTCCGAAATTACATAACAAAAAAATTTTAGTACCAGCCGTGTGTTGGTCTACATCCGTGTTTCCTATCATACAAGCGGGATATACACCAATTTACGTTGATGTGGATCCATATACATGTAATATATCATTGGACGATTTACAAAAAAAAATAGACGATCATAGCCCGTCTGCTATTGTAAATGTACATGTGATAGGTAACTGTTGTGATATGGAAAAATTTACAAAAATTACGAAAAATATACATGTAATTGAAGATACATGTGAAGCATTAGGCAGTACATTTGATAACAAGTATCTAGGTACATTTGGTAGATTTGGAACCTATTCTTTTTATTATAGTCATCACATTACTACTGGCGAAGGAGGAATGGTAGTATGTAAAACAAAGGAAGATTACGAATTATTATTATGTTTAAGAGCACACGGCTGGACAAGACATCTTCCAGAGAAAGAATTAATAGAGACTAAGTACCCTGAAATAGATTCGCGGTTTCTATTTATAAATACCGGGTTTAATGTTCGCCCTATGGATATACAGGCAGCTATGGGGAGTGTTCAATTAAAGAAATTAGACAGTGTAATTGAAGCACGAAAAATTAATTTTATGAAAATATGGAAAAAAAGTAATTATTATTCGTTTCTAAATGCAAATGGTGCCCCCGCATGGTTTGGTGTAGTTATACTACTTAACCGGGAGTATGAGCATCAACTGGAAGATTTTAAAGCTCATTTAACCACCCGTGGATTAGAACATAGACCGGTCATATCAGGTAATATGACAAGACAACCATTTCATAAGCTCTATAATATAAATGTAATCCCATCAGATTACCCGGGGGCAGAACAGATACATAAATCTGGTCTGTTTATAGGTTTACATAATAATATTATGTCAGATAAAGACGCATCAATTATTCAAAATATATTCGATTCGTTTAAATGGCAACCCATGCGTCATATTTTAGTGACTGGTGGCACTGGCATGATAGGTCGAACACTACAAACGATTGTTGATTCTAAAGACAAGTATTATTTCATAGGAAGTAGAGATTGTAATCTAAAAAACTATGAACAAACTTTAAATTTATTTCGCCAAATCAGACCAACACATGTAATTCATTTGGCAGCTGACGTCGGTGGTATATACAAGAATATAAGTGACAGTATGGACATTGGTTTAAATAACAGACTTATAAACACGAATGTACTAAAATGTACATATGAATTAAATATCATAAATTTGATAGCAGTATCATCGACTTGTGTGTTTCCAGATAAAAACTGCGAATTCAGTGAAAATGATATATACTCTGGAAAACCACACCCTTCTTATGCAGAATATGCGATGTCTAAACGATCTATGCATATACAGGTGGAAAATATTAGAAACACATGTAAATGGAATTGGTTCACATTGATTCCGTCTAGTATGTATGGTCCACTAATTAAATCAAATAATGTAGTAAATACATTAATACAAAAATCACTACGAAATAAAGAATTGGAAGTATTGGGTACTGGTTCAGCAAACAGACAATTTCTTTACAACTTAGATTTTGCAAAAATAATAAAGTATGCCGTAACACATCCACCTAATACGGGTAGTATTATATGTGCACCTCATGAACAATATTCAATCAAAAAATTTGCCTATTTATTATCAGATAAAGTAGTATTTAATAAGAATTACACAGACGGACAGATAAATAGATACGTAAAATCGTTATATTTTAAAGATTGGTATCCCACGATGGAATTTACACCATTTAAAAAGGGAATAGAGAACACTAAAAAATTTTTTAAGAGCCTCTAATAAATATTTTATTTTCAAAAAACCCCATGTAACCTCTCTCATACATAAGATGGGATGTACAGTCTCTACAACAATGTTCACTTCCATGGGGATCACAACAACCTTCATAAAAATTAACTTTACAAAACACACATTTAAAACCATGGGAAAAATAATTCATAATTTTTTTATTTAATTCGTCGGGTAGATTCTTAAACATTTATATATAAATAGACAACATATATACTATAAATGAAAAAAATAGCTTTAATAACAGGTGTAACAGGACAAGATGGTTCTTATTTAGCTGAATTATTACTCGAGAAAAATTACATTGTATTTGGTATTATAAGAAGAGCATCCAATTTGAATACTCATCGAATTGATCACTTACAAATACACTTAAGGTATGGTGATTTGACAGATTCTTCAAGTTTAATACATGTTTTAAATGAAATCAAAAATAATTATAAATTTGACAGACTTGAAATATATAATTTGGCTGCTATGAGTCATGTTAAAGTTTCGTTTGAAATACCAGAATACACTGGCGATGTAGATGCATTGGGTACATTACGTTTATTGGAAGCTATACGATCAACCGGCTTGTGTTCACGTGTCCGTTTTTATCAAGCTTCGTCGTCGGAAATGTATGGAAAAGTACAAGAAACACCACAAACAGAATCAACACCATTTTATCCGCGTTCTCCATATGGAGTAGCGAAGGTGTATGCTTATTGGATTACTAAAAATTATAGAGAATCTTATGGGATGTTTGCATGTAGTGGTATACTATTCAATCACGAATCAGAAAGGCGTGGAATAAAATTTGTGACACGTAAAATCACGTCAGGATTAAATAAAATTTTGTCAGGCGCCGAGTCTAAATTAGTATTAGGAAATCTAGACGCAAAACGAGATTGGGGTCATGCTAAAGATTATGTATACGGTATGTGGTTGATGTTACAAGCAGAAGAACCAGATGATTATGTATTAGCTACTACCGAATATCATTCTGTTAGGGAATTTGTGGAAGAAGCATTTAAAGTGAAGGGGTTTGATATTAAATGGAAAGGTACAGGTCTGGATGAAATTGGATATGATAGTATATCTGGTAAAGAATTAATAACCATATCAAAAGAATACTTTAGACCCGCCGAAGTAGATACTTTATTGGGTGATTCTAGTAAAGCAAAGAGTAAATTAAAGTGGTTACCAAAAATTAATTTTAAAGAACTCGTTAAAGGCATGGTCAATAATGATTGTAATTAAGTATTTAATATTTTTTTTATTATATCTGTAGTTGAAATATTATCTGTTCTTGTGAGATATATTACCTTACAAATATCACTGAAATGATCAAATCTACCCTCCCAATCATGACCCATTATTAATATATCTGCTTTATATTTCAATATATATTCTCTCTTTTTCTCCATCGATTCTTCCTTAAACACTTCCACGACATGTTTGTTGCTTTCTAATATAGTTTTTCGCATTTCATAGTCATAAATTGGGTTTCTTCCTTTCTTTTCAAAGTTAAATTCATCCGATGATAACCCGACAGTTATGTCTCCATATAGTGATGCTCTTTTTAGTAGATTCACGTGACCTAAATGATATAAATCAAATGTACCAAATGTTATAACTTTCATTTACAAAGACATATAGCTATTATATACTGTAATTTGGATGTATCTCATATAGAAGCCTTCTAGAAGCTGTATTAAAAATAAAAATCAGAGTATATAAGTCTCTAATAATTTAATAAATGCAAATATTTGTAAAAACTCTTACCGGCAAAACCATTACTCTTGATGTTGAACCATCAGACTCTATCGAAAACGTAAAACAAAAAATTCAAGATAAGGAGGGCATACCACCTGACCAGCAGCGATTAATTTTCGCGGGAAAGCAACTAGAGGACGGTAGAACTCTATCGGACTATAATATTCAAAAAGAGGCGACCCTCCATCTTGTATTAAGACTACGTGGAGGAATGTGGTCCACTCAAGAAAAACCAATCAAATTGTATTGTGCAAATGGAGAATCCAACTTCTTCAAACACAATAACAGATATTACCTAAAGAGAGCATTGGAAAAGCAATTTGATAGGGATATGAACTTCGACAACTACGGAAAGGTATGGACTATTCGTCGGGACAAACATGAGGTGAAGGGTCTCCATATGATCGCATGCACACCAAAAATAAAACGATTACCTAGATATGGAGAACATAATATGGAACAGCGAACGTGAAAAATGCGAGAATTGCGATGGGCACCCAAGTGTGCGAATGAAAACGAAAAATAATAAAACGATTATTATTCCTCAGTGGGTAACTACTCCATTTGGCGGCGAGTTATGTGGCACAGGATGTGCAATGTCATGGATTAATAAACATCAGAAAAAAAGACTTAAAAAAATTAATATTAATGATTATTTACAAAACCAATCTATTATACTTCGTGATGTTATCACTGGTTGTTCCTTATCATTACCACATGAACCCGGTAGATCTGGTACATTAACTATAGATAAGAGTCTGTTCTATATATTCAATGGAGAAATACCAATTCACAGTACAATTGAATGGATAAATGATGGTGAATATGTAAATATATATGGGTAAGTAGGCATTATCTTTATTTCCACTATATTGGGTGTTGAAACACAAGCACTGGTGTCGTAAATCTTACTCTAACAATTTAAAAAGTTAATTTATTTTAAATACTCTCTTATATTTTCATCATTTAACATTACACACGGTATATTTTTTGCTATTCTATTACTATCATAACTATAATATAAATAATAAATACATATCTTCGATTCCGGTGGATTGTCTTGTATTTTTTTCATCAATTTCAATAGTATTTTTGCTCTCTTCTTAAATACCTTATCTCTATCCACCTGATAGTATTTCTTCTCCGTTTGATATGAGTCTGGATTCAATCGAATCACTATGTAATGATCAGGTACAGGTGTTTGAAACTCGTCATACAAGTCTGATATTCTCTTCTCATCACAAGAGTAGTCTCCACCTTTTTTTTGATGTTGGTGTTCGTCAATTTCAATATGTAGTATTCTTTTTATACCCACATACAATATATCTGGTCTATACCTAGTACAGGCGGAACCTCGCACATTTACATCATTTCTAGACGGGAAGTCATAGTGTTTTTTTAAGTAATTTGTATACCTGTGTTCAATTCTCTTTTTCTGACCGGTTGCAATCGCACAGTCGTCACACATATCTATATACTTTTCGTTACTGCCGTATGGTTTAACTACACCTAAATTCGTCTTATAACACAATTGACATGTTTTATTGCCTATATTCTCGACGTATTTTAAATGCCTGTTTAAATGACTTGAATGCTTGCTTTTATAGGGACATAAATTACAACGATGCCATGTAACGTCGATATCATGTTTATCTGCTTTGTGCTGCTTTAAATGCGATTTCTGTTTGGATTTATAATCACAATGATCACAATGATGCCATGTAACACCAATATTATGTTTATTTGCTTTATGGTG
>Ga0209503_10000601_pt1 | contig 21014 bp, 20 predicted proteins | sample SouAtlMetagenome_2_FD_187448 | JGI IMG/M metagenome (GOLD analysis project Ga0209503, IMG submission 187448) | Marine eukaryotic phytoplankton communities from Atlantic Ocean - South Atlantic ANT15 Metagenome (SPAdes) (version 2) | ecosystem: Environmental > Aquatic > Marine > Oceanic | place... | reverse complement strand
TCCTGGCTGGTCATCAGGCCGGTGGTGTCCTGGCTGCCCACGATGTTGACCTTGACGCGCACGTCCGAGCCCGCGTGCAGGGTCTTGCCCGGGGTCGTGCCGAGCGCGTTCTTGTTGAAGATCTTCTCGACCGCGGTCAGGCCCTGGCCCTCGACCGACACTTCCTTCGAGGGCGCGAAGACCGGGGTCGGCTCGACGCCGAGGGTCTCGGCGGCAAAGGTCTGCAGCTTCTTGCCGAAGACGATGGCATAGGAGCTGCCGGCCTTCATGAACTCGACCTTCTGCGGCGTGAAGGCGGAGGACACGTCGACCAGCTCCTTGCCGTCCTCGTCGGTCAGCTTCATCGACTTGGTGTCGATCTTGAGCACGGTGCCGGTGGCGACCGAGTATTTCTGCTCGAGCACCGGGTTGCCGTCGTTGTTGAGGATCGGCTTGCCGTCGGCGTCGACCTTCTTGACCCAGTTCTTCAGGTCGAGGCCGATGCCGCCGGTGACGCCCACGGTGGTCAGGAAGATCGGCGAGATGCCGTTGGTGCCGGCCACGACCGGGGCGAAGTTCACGAAGGGAACGTAAGGCGAGGTCGGCTTGCCGGTCCACAGCGCCACGTTGTTGACGCCCGACATCCGCGACGAGCCCACGCCCATGGTGCCCTTCTCGGCGATCAGCATCACGCGCTTGCCCGGGTGCTGCAGCTTCAGCGCCTCGATTTCCTTCTGCGCCGCCTCGGAGATCATGCACTTGCCGTGCAGCTCGCGGTCCGAGCGCGAATGCGCCTGGTTGCCGGGCGACAGCAGGTCGGTCGAGATGTCGCCCTCGGCGGCGATGTAGGTCACCAGCTCGATCTCTTCGTCGATATCGGGCAGCTTGGTGAAGAACTCGGCCTTGGCGTAGCTCTCGAGGATATCCTTGGCGATGGCGCTGCCCTCGGCATGGGCCTTGGCAAGGCGGTCCATGTCGGCCTCGTAGAGGAAGACCTGGGTCTTGAGCACCTCGGCGGCCTGCCGCGCGATCTCGCCGTCTTGGTTGAGCGCGAGGTCGAGAAGCACCTCGACCGAAGGCCCGCCCTTCATGTGCGAAAGCAGCTCGAAGGCGAAGGCCGGGGTGATCTCGTCGACCTTGGCGTCGCCGAGGATGATCTTCTTGAGGAAGGCGGCCTTCACGCCGGCGGCGGAGGTGGTGCCGGGCAGGGTGTTGTAGATGAAGAATTGCAGGGAGTCGTCGCGGTACTGGTTGCCGGTGTCCTCGATCTGCGCGATCAGCTCGGCCACCAGCGCGCCATCGTCGATGGGCTTGGGGTGCAGCCCCTCTGCCTTGCGCGTTTCGATCTCGGTTAGGTAGTCTGTGTACAAGCTCATGACGGTCCCTGCGGTTCAGTTTGGGCGAAGCTGGAGCAGCGGGTCGCGGCAGCGTCGGACGGGCCGCGGCGCGCTTATTGTATGCGGCAGTATACGAATACCGAATCCGTGGCAAGGCCTTCGACAGCGGCCTTCCGCTGCAGCTGCATCATGTCATAGGATTTGCGCATAGGACAGGCGTCACTTGGCGTATGACATCCGTGCAGGCGAGGTCGCATGGACGGTCGCGGGCGTGGCGTGGTTCATAGCGCGCAGATGCGCCCGGCGCGCCGCCCGTCGGGCGGTGACGTCCGGTCGGACGAGCCTGTCATTTGACATGTGATTATGGCGGAGACGAAGTCCGTCAACCTTGTATTGCAAGGTCCTTTTTTATGAATTGATATCAGATGATTAGATCACATTTCGCTCCCGAGGAGCTCAAGGGCCATGCGGGTTTCCATGCGGGAAATCATAATATGCTGAGGGATCGACCGCCAAGTCCGCGGGAAAGATGTTCTTGGAAAACGAGTGCACCTGCGCGGTCCCCCTAATCTTGCGCAGCGAATTCTGGGCTGAGATGCTCTTCTCTAGATCGATGTAGCTGAACAGCGATCCCATCTCCTCATCCGATCCGCATGTCGTAGTTTCCGGTTTTGCAGCGGTGATTGTGCCGTAGCTTACGTTACGTTGCGAGCGTCAAGGGGGCTCTGTTGCAGACATTCCGTGTGGGATTTATCTCATGAATTCAAAATAGTAGCTAGGATGGATTGGCAGGCCTACGCCCTCGGCCGACAAGACTAGGAACTAGCCAGCCTACAATGAAAAGCTCAAGCGCCCGGGCTCGCTGACAACCCGGGCTCGCTGACAATTTGGTTCGACCCAGATATAAGCTGGGAGGCCGCACCGAAAGGCAGACGTGGCCGGCAGTGGACCTACAGCGATGCCGCCATCCAGACTTGCCTTTCCATGAAGGTGTTATTCGGCATGGCGACTCCGGTAGATGACTGGGTTCGTCGAGAGTCCGCTGCGACTGGCTGGCCTCGACTGGACGGTGGCCGACCTCAGCACTCTGTCCCAGCGCCAGAAGACCCTGGCCATGAACATCCCGTATCGCGGTTCCAGGGGGCCGCTGCGCCTGCTGATCGACAGGGTATCAAAGTCGAGGACGAAGGCGAGTGGCACGCCCGCAAGCATGGTGGACCCAAACGGCGCGTCTGGCGCATGATTCATCTTGGGATCGACGAGGAAACACTGTAGGTCCGCGCTGTCGAGGTCACCGGGAGCCACATCGGCGATGCACCGGTCTCACCCGACCTCCTTAACCAGATTCCAGCGGACCAGAAAATCGGCAGTGTCACGGCTGACGGTGCCTACGACACATGGAAATGCCACCACGCCATTGCTGACCGTGGCGGCCACGCCGTCATCCCGCCACGCAAGAACGCAAAGCCATGGAAACCCATCACCGCCGAAGCCCTCGCGCGAAACGAGGCCCTGCGCGCGGCGAAGTACCTGGGCTGCGCGCTCTGGCTACGATGGTGCGGATGATAGCGCCGAAGTCGCGTCGAGACGAAGATGCACTGTGTGAAGTTGCTGGGGCAGCGCCTTATGGCGCGGGACTTTGACCGTCAGGTCGCTGAACTCCAGGTCCGCATCGCCGTCCTGAGCGGATACACCGCGCTCGGCATACCCTTCACGGAAGCTGTGTGATAAGTCCGTTCCGGGAAGCGGGAAGCACGGCAATCACCCGATTTGCGCAACAGAGTCACTTAGCACGCCTCGCAGCCCCCAACAGTTGGCAATTCTTTCTGCTTCTGCTACTGCTACCCCATTGGCGTCAGCAGTTAGCTTAGACTTCTTTTCGTGCTATTCTGGCTTTCGGATGCCTGCTACCTCGGACAATTGTCGACCGCTATGATGGTAGCGCCTTGAAACGGCGCCGGTAGAGTGTAGCGGAAGTAATTATGTGGGCTGGGGTTGGCTTGGGAAAGGACCTGATCTTGAGTGAACTTTACACCCGCGCCGATGATTTTTCATTTCAAATCATGGCCAAAGGTTCCGCGCGGCTCTTCGTGCGCGTGACATCTCCCAAGTCTAGCACGACACCGATGGTTTTCTCGGACTTCATCCTTGATTCCGACGATGACGACCGCGCCATCGAGGCCTTGCATCTTCTCAAAGGGCAGGGTTTCCCGCTCTCGCCCGCTATGAAGTTAGTGTTCCAGGACATTTACCCCTCTTATAGCGACGAGACCGACTGTTCCGAATTAATCAGGCGGCATGATCAGATTGTTTCCGTGGTGAAAGCTTATGCTGCGCAGGCGGGTTTGTCTGTTGAAAATTCCTTCCTCGAAACGAAGGCTGGGGTATTTGAAACAGTCGTATTGATTCAATGACGACGAACACGAACACTAAAGGGGTATCTACAGTCAAAATTTCGACGTATCTTTTCAGTTCAATACAATCTTTGATTGACAGTTCAATTTTAATGGTGAGAAATGAGGAAAGTATTAATTTTGGGACGCATGGTTCCGAGCTACGACGAAAGCCTTGCGCGGAGCGATGACACGATCACGACCGCGAACATCGTTTCAAACGCGATAGACATACTCCGCAGCGCTGGTGAGATTGTCGATACCGAGTACAGCGTTGAAGCGCCCGTCCTTCAGGGTGGCCGTCTGTTCTCGGGGTTCATGGATGAGCTCTTGGGATCAGACCTTGTGATCTTTAATTTGACCGACGTTTCCGCAAATGTTGCTTACGAGTTCGGTATTGTTCAATCCTTGGGTAGACCTTACTTTTTCATTTGCTCCGGGAGTGAATTGCCGGCCTATTTTCAAGGGGAGATAGGAATTCTCAATTTCCGAAACGTCGAGGGGTTTGATGCCGAAGCCGCGTCGCATGCCGAGCTCTACAAGTTCTTGCAGGATTGTTTCTCGGACAGCGTAATGCCCTCGCGTTTCTCCCGGACCCAGATTTCTGAGTATTTCGATGGCCTCGCTCTCAGCGACGTGTCTGCCGCATCCGGTCTAGCTGCAGGCTACTTCAGAAACAGTCTTCGCAGGTTTGAACGAACAAATGGTTTTTTCGGCAGGAAGTGTAGCGGAATGCTCCGTCCCGCAGGACAAGACCGCATCGAGTTTGAAGAAAAGATCCCCGAAATGTACGTTGCAGTGGAGCCGCCATCACGCCTAACCGATTCTTATGTAAGGGATTTTGAGTTTGTTGAAGGCAACCTGAACGAGTTGGGGTTTGCCCTAGTAGACTTCCACATCAACAAGGGTAAGGACGAAGCCGACTTCCGGAATTTCGGCGGCCATGTTCTCGCCAAACGCGAACAGGGGCAAATCTCCGAACCTCGAGGTTTAGTCATTCTAGAAGTTCCTACGTTCCTGTACGCTCTGCAATATTCCGCAATCTATAGCGCGTTCTTTAAGTCGGACTTGGATGATGAAGAGCTAGAGCGTCGAGGAGCGATGGAGAAAGAACTCTTCAATGGCATGATCCTACGCGTAAAGAGATCCATCGATTACTACTATCGCCATGATAGGGAAGTTCCTAACATCTCGCGACGTTTCAAGTGGACCACAGTTGAGTCACTTCCTAACCTCTTGGCTGAAATTGGTCCTCAGTATCTTTGATTGACCTGCTGCCTGTTTCGTGGATGCGGCGATATAAACATAGCTGTGGCATCGCATAATAGATATGGACCTGCTCCCCTTTGGGTTCGCGGTTATTAGTTCGCTCTGTTCGCGTTTGATGTGCTACCCGACGCGCCCTCAGCCGTCCTTAGAGTATCCGCGTTTTGGTCCTCTATTGACCGTTGGTGATACTCCCACGGGTTGAGCCCGTCGAGGCTCGTGTGGGGGCAGTGATGGGTGTAGTCATCGCCCCAGGCCGAGATCAGCTCTCGGGCATTGCGCAGATTGTCGAAGGAAACCGAAGGCTGAGGTGCTAATCCACTCGGATCAGGGCAGCCATTTACAAGTATGGAATGGGCCGCTTTCCTAAAAGCCCACGACCTCTAGCATTCCATGAGGCGACGCGGCAAGTGCCACGACAACGCCGCCGCCGAGAGCTTCTTCCACCTCCTCACGAGCGCGAGCATCAAGCGCCGCACCTAGCCTTAATCAGACGTTGGGAGAGCGCTCGGCATCTCAGGGCGCCTCTGTCGTGGTCGCCGCGCTGCCCGCCATATCCTTGCGGATCAGGTCGAGGATATGGGCGTCGAGAGGGTTCTTGCGGATCGTGCGTGCCGGGGTCTCTGCCGGATCGGCGATGGAGCGCGTCTCGCGCAGGTAACACCGGCTCAGCCGCGGTTGCGGTAGGGGGCTGTGATCGGGATCGAAGAACGGGTTCTTGTCGAACTGCCCCTCGAACACCGGATCGCTGAGGTAGTTGGGCAGCCGCGCCACCACCGCCTCGTCGCCCGCGATCTGGAGGAGCATCTCGCCGCGCTCCATCTCGAGGAACTGGCGGCCCGACATAAAGCCCACAAGCTCGGCCATGTCCTCGGCCGCGGCGAGGTTGTTGGCCCCGAAGGCCTGGAAGACGCGAGAATTGTTGACCATCGTTTGCCAGTCGCGGGGATAGAGCTGCTTGAGCTGGCTGGCATCCTGCCAAAAGCTCCACGTCTGCAGCCCGTAGCCGCGCAGGAGCGTGATTGCCGTGCGCAATTCGTCGAGCGTGCCGAGCTGCGCGGCCTCGTCGAGGATGAAAAGCGTCGAGAGCGGCGGCTTGCCCCGGCGCCGCAGGATGAGCTGGATGAGCGCCCCGATCCAGAGCCGGAGCACCCGGCCGTGGGAATGCAGCATATGCGGCGGCATCACGATGAAGACAGAGGTTGGCCCACCGGCAACGATGGTGTCGATGTCGAAGGTCGTCTTCTCGAGCACGAATTGGATCAGTGGCCCGCGCACGAAATCGATCCCTTCCTGCGCGAAGGAGATGATGCCGCCGAGCGTGTCGGAGGCGCCGATCGACAATGCGCCCTCGATCAGGCGCACTTCGGGATGGCGCGAGGCCGCCATGCGCTTGGCCACCGCTTTCTGTTGCGTCGTCATCTCGTGGATGATGCGGCGCACCTCGGTCAGGGTATGCTTTTCGGGGGGCAGATCCGACACCACATGCAGGATCACCCCGATCAGAAGCTGCCGGCCCCGGTTCACCCAGTACTGGTTCTTCTCGCCACCAAGCGTGTCGGGCAGCAGCGCCGAGACAAGTGCCGTCGCCTCGTCCACGCCCTCGGGGCTTTCGGGGCGGATGAGGTCGAGGGGATTGAAGCCGCCCGTCTCCTCGCCGGTGATGCCCATCGGGTCGAGCACGACCACGGTTTCGCCCCGTTCGCGCCGGGCACGCGCGGTGATGGCGGCGTTCTCGCCCTTGGGATCGATGACGATACAGGGGCCCGGGTGCCGAAGCAGCGCCGGGATGATGCAACCCACGCCTTTGCCGGCGCCGGTGGGCGCAATGGTGATGAGGTGCCCTTCGCCATGCAGCAGGATCGGGTCGATGAAGCCGTCCGTGGGCGTGATCTCGGGGTCGCCGAAGTTGAAGCCGATCGGTGCGCGGACATGCTCGGTCTCCATCGACCAGCCGACGAGCAGTCCGCCTCCGGGCAGGGTCGCGGGGTATTTGCGCAAGACGAGGGGCTGGCTCGGGAAGGGAAGGGCGCGGTGGGGCATCAGGTCTCCTCGCTCGGGCGAAGACGGCGGAGCGCGCCGTCATGGATCACGTCGGGGTTGCGGCGGATGTCTTCCGCGAGGGGGACATCATCCTCCATCGTCACGTTGCCGGAGGTCGAGACGGTGAAATCCGCCGCGAAGAGCGCCGTGCCATAGAGCACCGTGGCCGACCAGATCTTCTTGTCTTCATCGAACCGAGGCGGCGCGGGGGCAGGGCCTTCGACCTGCCCGCCGCTGGTGATGAGTTCGAAAGGACCCTCTTGACCATGCACGAAGCGGCAGAAGAACTTGAGGTACTCCTCCTGCAACGCCGTGTCCGACAGGTCGGGCTTGTGCGCGCGGTTCAGCCGGTGGATGACCTCGCTTTCGCCGGTCAGCGCACGCAGCCCGGTCTCGCCGTATAGGCAGGAGAGCCATGCATCGGGCTTGGCGAGCGTTGCGATGTGAATGTCGCACAAGAGCTGGCCCGGATAGAACGCCAGGTCGCGCACGCGCGCGGCTTTCACTCGCTGCCGGGGGCGTTCGATCAATCCGAAATCATGCAGCCGCTCGCCGAGGAGGGCTGTGATATCGTCGGACAAGGAATGCCAGGGGCCGTCGAAGGCGGCGGGAAAATCGGTCATGATATCTCGGCTACGTGGTCTTCGGTGTCTTTCGGCATCTCGCCGGACGCGGGCGGCCGCGCGATGGCGGCGCGCCGCTCGGCGGCATTGGCATGTTCGACAAGGAGCGTGACATCCGCCGCGCGTGCCGCCGCGTGAAGCGGCTCGAGGATGCGCTGCCTGAGGGTCTTTTCGCCCCATGCCTCGGGGCTTCCGGGAAGGACGCGGATCGTGAAGGAGCTCTCGTGCTCCATCCAACCCTTGAGTTCGCGCAAGCCCTTTTCGAGTTGCTCAAGCCGCCCCGCATCGGAGCCAGAGCCCAGGGAGGGGATCGTCACCGCCAGCCGGTAGGTCGATTTGTAGAGCGTCGGCATGGCATCGAGCCGGACCTCGCGCTCCGTCCCCGCCGGCCGGGCCGCGGGCGTGCGCGTGGCATCGGTCGACGGGGCACCGGTGCGGGGCAGGGCCTCCATGATCCCGCGCACCGACGCCGCGTCGAGCATCCGTAGGCTCCAGTCGCGGCGCCCATCCTCCTCGGACGGGGACGGGGGAGCGCCATGGTCGTCGAGATAGCTCTTCGCCCCGGAATAAAGCGTGTCGTAAGTGCGAAAATCGGGATGCAGGCGCAGACGGTTGCTGCGCGCCCCCGGCACGGCGGCGCCCCATCCGCGCAAGGCGCGTTCGACCATCCAGCGGCGGTGCTCGGCATCGCAGACCGCGCCCAGCCGGGTGTGACGCCCGAGGTCGCGATAGGCTTCGTCAGAAAAGAGACGCACCGTCATGGGGCCGGTGACCGAAGGCAGCCGCCCGTCATAGCGGCCCTGCCAATCGAAGCCCAGTTCCCACAGACGCAGCGCCGCCTGCTGAGCGGAGGCCATGTTCGACAGGCGCGCCTCGTCGTCGAGAGTGTCCCAATCGTCGGTATAGCGCTGTCGTTCGAGCGCGATCTCGTCGGTGAGCTTCGCGCGACGTTCCGGATCCTCGGGGCCCTCGCCCTCGGCCCAGGGCGGTTCGCCATAGGTCTTCTTCCAGTCGGGCAGGCCCTTGTAGCGAAAGTTCTCGTCGAGGGTTTCGAGGTAGCGTTGATGGATCGACCGGGCGAGTGTGGTCCATTCCTTGTTCAGGAAGGTCAGCGCGGGAATGACATCCTGCATCCCGCCGAAGGGGGCCACGAGGTGCCAGGCATCCTCCTGCCCGATGGGCTGAGAGGCGCCGCCGCGCACATTGGCCTGCCAGATCCGGGGATAGATTGGCGCCGGCGGCCGCAGGCCGCGCTGCATCTCGCCCTCGAGGCGCATGGCAGTGGCGAGGTTCGTGTCGTCCTCGGTGCAACAGATCACCCAACCCGTCACCGGCGTGTCGGTCGGTTGCGTTCCGGGCAAGGCCACGCGCTTTTCCGCGCCGGCTGCAGCGTCCTCGGAGGCACCGTCATCTGAGGGGGCCGCAGGCTCCTCTCCGCCGATCGCATCGGCCTCGGTTTGGATAAAGCGGATCTCGGGCCGGTTCTCCTTTGGGATCGTCGTGTCGAAAAGGCGGGGCATGGCGGCACGGATGCGGGCCTTGGCGCTTTCGCGGTCGCGATCCATCACGGTGATCAGCGGCGGCCCGAGCCGCGCGCAACAGCCATGGACCGCCGCCTCGCGCACCATCGCCGTGCCAAGATCGCCGGCACCGAGGATCGCCACATGCAGCCGCGGCCTGAGATCGGACCCCACGGGGACCTGCCGCGCGGCGCGCTCGGCGAGCCAGGTGCAGCTGAAGAAGTGGCGCGCGGTCTCCTCCCGGATCGAAAACCCGGTGAACTTGCGTTCGAGCTTGAGCCCCGCGTCGCTCGTCAGCTGAAGCTGGCGATGGACCTCGGAATTCATGAAATGCGCGAAGACGCGGTGTTCGGGAGGGCCCTTCGACGCGTTCCTGTGCTTCTGGCGGATGATGGCACTGACCGCCTGGGCGATTTCCTGCGTGAGGCTGTCCTCGCCGCAGGCGATGATGACCTTTTCCGCCCGCTGCAGATGCAGCCCGCGCAACGCCCGTTCATCGCGGACGTCTTTTTCGAGGAGCACCACTCGGTGGGTGGCTGCGAAGTCCCGCGCCGCACCATCGAATCCGCGATCCACGATGGTGAGCTTAGCGCCCTTCGCCGCGCGGTCGCGCGCGATTTCCTGATTGACGGCGCCATAGCCGATGAGCACGTAGCGTTCTCCTCGCGGCCAAAGCGCCTGGCTCTGCAGCTTGATAACGCTCCAGGCCTTGGAGAAGAGCAGGCGGATGACCGCAAACGCCAGAAGGGTGGCGGCGAGGAAGCGCGAGATGTTGAGTGCGGAAAGGCCTTGGTACTCGCCACAGCTTGGATCGATGGCCAGCGCGAAATGCTGGAGCGCACGATAGAGGTCCTGGTCGAGCCTCTTGTTGCAGGTGTCGGAGAGATGGAATCCCGACGTGCCGAGCGCAACTGTCGCCAACACCAGGATCGGGCCCGCATATTGCAGCGCGGCGTTGACGGTGCGGCGCCACAGCGGTCCTATCCTGGTTGTCAGAGAGAGGTCTTGCACGCACACTCGCAACGGTAAAATAAACTGCTGCCCGGCGGGTCCGGGCCTAAGACTTGGCACAAGTTAACAACACCTTTCGCAGGCGGCCTAGTGAAAACCTTTCCCGACCCCCCTCCGCCCGAGGCTCTTGCCTTCTTCGCGTGCCCCGGCCTGGTGGGGGTGACGGGCCACCGACTGAACCGCCTGACACCGGATCACGAGGACGCGCTGAGCCGGATCGCAACCGAACTGTTCGCGGACGCAGTGCCCGGGTGTCGATTGATCAGTGGCATGGCCGAGGGTGCCGACACGATCCTTGCCGAGGCCTGGCCGGGTCAGCGTGACCTGATCGCGCTGCTTGCCAGCGCGGTGGACGACTGGTGCGCGCAGATGGATGCGGTGATGGCGCAGGGGCGGTGCCGGGCGCTACTCGACCGCGCGGTGGAGGTCGATGCCCCATCGACAATAGAGCCCGACTACGAGGCGCTCGCCACGCGGCTCGTGGCCCGCTCCGACCGGCTCTTTGCGGTCTGGGACGGTGCAAGGGGCGCTCGCGGCGGCACCGGCTCCGTCGTCCGGGCGGCGCGCGCGGCCGGCAAACCGGTGCTGCACCTGCGGTTCTCTCCCGAAGGCTTCGACTGGCCCGGCTTCTAAACTTTCACTGGTCGCAGGGAAGTCCTCGTTAGGCTCAGGACTTCGGTAACGAGTCACCGTTCGTCAACAGATTTCAGTCAGCCGATATTATCCAACTGGCGGGCTGGTCGGGCTCGGTCGGTCCGGCTGCCGTCTCGCAGCTCTTTCTGAGATCCTTCGGGAACATGCTTCGGTCCGTGGTCTGCGCGGAGGCTGCCGAGATGATGCTGGTGCGACGCAGTTCCAGTGTGTCCATCTCATAGGCGTGGTTAGATAAGCTGGCGACGGTCCTGACCAAGACATCACGGGAACCGCGTCCCTTAGAGACCTTGAGAGCCTGCGGTCAGACAGACAAAGCGGTCGGGTTTAGATCGTGGGCTCTGCCTCCATCCTGAAAGTCGTTTCATCGATCCACATCCGGTTTATCACGACGGCCATACGGCGGGCCAGGGCAACCCTTGTGCGCTTGCGTCCGCGGCGTTTTGCGATGCGGGAGGTTCGTGTCCGAAGCGCATTGCGGCGCCCGCGGTTCAGGACGACTGTCGCCATCAAACGCCTAATGCTGTCGTCCATCGTCATATTCATGGCCACGTTCTCCCTTGCAACATAAGCAATTTTACACTGGGTCGGTACACGCCTGCGCATCGGTCGAGCGGCAGACGGCGGCTTTCGAGGCCCTTTGGGGGCAAAGGTCACAGACTACGCGGGATGGATCTGCGCCCGCTGGACGTTTCGGATACGGACCTGCTGGCAGATTCGGCGTCCCATCTTGAGACCATCGCGCACACGCTGGACATGCTGCTCGATCTTGCGGACGAATGATCTTCGGTGGTGCGGGTTACTTTGCGGAGTGGACGATGCGGGCAGGGCAAAGTTGGCGCGACCGCGGGCACCAGGCGATCATTGTCCGCTGAGGCGCGGCTATCGCGCCATCGTTGGCCGTATTACGGAAAGCATGCCGGCCCCGACCGCAATCCCATAAATCACCGATAGGTTCGGCCAGACCAGTGCGGCTGCACTGAGCACGAGAAGCGCCTGCACAAGCAGACCTCGCCGATGCAGGGTCCGTCCCAGCGGGCGAGCCGCTGAAACGGGCACCCCGCCCTGCCCGGCATTCAGGCGGCTTCGGCGTACGATACGGCCAAGCTTGGTATTGACGTAAGTGAAGAGCGCGAGGGTCAGGGCGACAGCGAAGAGGCTGCCGACCGTAAAGCTGTTGGCCGACTTCGCTGCACCCGCCCACAGGATGCCCCGATTGGCAGCACCCTCCGCCCCCCAGCCGAGGCTAGAGCCAAGGACCACCGCGCTTGTCTCAAAGATTCCAAGTGTGGAAAAGCAATGCGCGGTCAGGTCCACCTCTTCCGTCAGGGATATCGGCTGGCACCCCGGCGGAAGAAAATAGTTGCGGATCGCCATGAGGTACATCGCGGCAGCGCTGGCGAGCGCGACCACGCTCAGGCTACGCTGCATCCGGTCCAACGCGTCAAAGCCGCCGGTTTGCGTTGCATCCTCTTCGACGATCAGACGATCGGCGCGGTGATTGCCGGTGCCCTCGGCGACGCTTTCCAGCTGCGCCACAAAAATCGCCGCGAAGACGAGGATCGCATAGCCGATGATCCAGCCAAAATTGTAGAGGTTGTAGCAGATCAGCGCGAGCAGCTTGATCGCCAGGGCGCTCTGGGCATAGCGCGCATCAACGGCCCAGGCGACCTGCCAGTCAATACCGGTGCTGCTTCGGTGGAAGTCAGCTAAGGGAAAGTCTGTCACCGGCCAGCGGCCCGAAAAATCCCACCAGTTATAGCTCGCCAAAATCAGGCTCAGTAGGATCAGCCCGAAAATGGCCCAGGTGCCCTGGGCAAGAATTCTGCGCCAGAGCGCGTTGGGTGACCGGGCCGTGCGCTGCCCGTCGGGGCCGACAAAAACGATGAGCTTGCGGTCGCGCAGACGCCCGATGTGGGTTTGTGCATCACCCAGAACCTGATGCGCGCAATACAGGACCATAGGCCAGAGAAGAAAGAGCACGATCGTCCAGTTCACCGCGGCAAAGAAACCGAGGTCGCGCAGGCCGACGTCTTTGGCAAAGGTCTCCTCGGTTGGCAGGAAATGGATCTGCAGAACATGCGACGAGAACAGGATCAGAGCCCCGATCAAGAAATAGGGGAGCAGAAACAGGCCGCTCTGCATGGCCGCAATCTGAAGCAGGAAGGCGGTCAGGCGGCCAGGTATCTTTTTTCGGACGGCTTCGGATAGTTTCGCAGCATCTTCATCAGAAAGGCTTGATCGCACAGGAACCGCGTTCCACGCGGTCAGGCCCCGCAGTTCCTCGGGCAAATCCTCTGCGTCGGGCATCTCGATTTGGTCCACGAGAACTGGGACGATCTCGACCCCTCTCTTGAGCGCGGCGGCAACCTCGGCGCGAACATGGTCTTTGTGCTGGTGCAGCCGCAGTTGCCCCTCGGCGTCGCGGATCCCGGCCCAATCGGGTGGGATCAGCACCACCAGTGCATCGGCCAGCGCGATCTCGGTCTCTATAGCCTCTACGAAATTTGTTCCGCCTGCGATGGATTCGACGTCGAGGTACGGTTTGATCCCGGGAAGCCGCTTGCGCAGAACGGCGGCGACCTCGTGAGCGAGGTCCGAAGAGAGCGCGCGGCGATAGCTGATGAATACGGTTGACGCCATAGGACCCCATCAACGACAAACGCCCAGACTAGACGCTATGAACCTGGTTGTGTCGAACGCGATACTTAACGTATTTTTCGTCACGTAACTAATAGCAAGTGCGAATGCCAGCCGGGAACCGGCGCGAAGGGAAACGAAACTAGCATGGACGGCCGACGTTGTCTCGGGATCGCTGCGCTTGCCACCATTGCGAGCTGTGCTGTTTCAGTGTCACACCGCACCGTTGATGCCGGAACGACCGAACGCGTCCAGAAACTGGCGGAAACCCTTCCCGAACCGATCAGGGCGCGATCGTTTGATCTTCACGACGACATCTTCTGGTCCGTCGGATCTAACGCGCTTCCGGCTGCGGAGATCAGTCTTGTCGAAGTTCAGGCGCAAACTGATGCGCCGGGCGCCGTCTTCCTTATCCATGGGACAATGTACGATCCGCGCGACCCCGGGCTGGGCAACCCGCACCTGACCCTCTACGTCGCACTGCGCTCGATGCTTGGGGATGGGGGGGGGCCGATCGTTGGAACTGGATGGAATTCGGTTTTGTTCACACCTGGCAACCTCTTGACCGCCTGGCGCAACGGTGATGCGACCTGGTACGGGCTTGCCACCCGCCGCGCGGCCAAGGCCGCGCAGCAACTTCGTCGCGTTCTTGGGTCCCGCCGATCGCGCTATTCCGTCGTTTGTCACAGCATAGGCTGTCATATTGCGTGGCAGGCAGTCGTCAACGCCGAGACGCCGCCCGACAGGTTCTTGATGTTAAGCCCGGACACCGACTACACCGCATTGCAGGACTGGTCGCAGAGGCGCGGCGTGGACGTGCTCCATGTGACGGCCGCGGAGGACGCAGTTCTGCCCTTCTCCCGGTTTGCCCGTCGCAACCGCGGGTTCGCACCCCGGCCGGGGCAGGATCGGTACCGTATGCATGTGGTGGATGTCGACGAATACCTTCCACATTCCCGCAGGATCAGCTTCGAATATACCAATCCGCGGCGGTTCGGCGACCATATGGCAGTGACCGAACTTCCGCATCTGATTCCGCTCTACCGTGCGTTTTTGGGAAGGAAATAGTGCTCTGGCGGCTAGGCTCAGGACCCATTGATTTCCCCTTGGCAGCGTGATGCAGCGTTCGGAAAACGAGCGGTGAATAGCCCCGTGTATCGTGGACGCCTTCTTTGCTAATTTTGAGGCAAGGAGGCCACGATGAGCAGCACCAAGTTCAGCGACGATTTCAAGAGAGACGCCGTCGCGCAGATCACGGAGAGGGGCTACCCGGTCAGTGAACAGAGCGAACTAAAGCACGCGGACTCGAAGGGGAGCACGTCAGTCCGCTCCCAGCCCTTCGACGACCTTCATGCCATGCGTATAATGGTGACAGGCACTGACGCGTGGGGCGGAGAGCTGCCATTCGCTGCGGTCCGGGCGAACGGCGGCGAAGCGCAGGAAGCGGACTTAGCGGCAGGCACGCTTGTCGCCGCAGGCCTTCACGGACAAAGGGAAGGTCACCTTGCCCCCATAGTGCCCCACGAGGCGGTTTTTCCAGATCAAGCTTATGCAAAAGGTTGCAACCCCCTAGAAGTCGAGCGATAACTTGCCAAACAACTTTTTCAATCCACTGGAGCGATAAGTGGCAGAAGATACGGAAAACCCTATCGTCTCTGAATTCACTATTCGGGGCCTTTACGGTTATCGCACGATCAGCTTGCAAACAAGCGGACCCAGCACAATCTTAATTGCAAGAAATGGCTCAGGAAAAACCACCTTATTGTCAGCCCTCGACGCATTGCTGCGCTGTCAGTTTGGGCGCTTGAGGGGGATCGACTTTTCTGAGATTGCGGTAACTTTTGGGCGGAGCGGTCAGACTTTCACAATTTATCGCGACGATATTGAGGAAATATCTAGGCAGACAGAGAACTCCGAGTTTTCTCGCCTAGCTGCAGAGCTCGAGATTCCTCCAGACAAGTTGCAGTTCTTTATCGAAAAGAACTCAGCTGGCCTAGAGCTGGACGACTATGATAGGTACGAAGACCCCATAATATCCAAGCTTCTAGCAAAAGCTGGCTATAGTCATTTCGCCGTCGAAAAGCGATTCGAAGAAATTGCGGATTCTTATTTCTCCTCATCCGAAAGGCTGCAGAGGTTTCGGCGCCAAATAAAGACCCATCTTGAAGGAGTTGAAGTCGTCTATCTCCCCACCTATCGTAGGATTGAGCCACCTCTAAGAACTCAAAGTTCTGACAGAAGGCATGGCAGAAATAGGACGCGCTCTCAAATCCAGCTGGATGATAGTGGTCTTTACTCTGGAGACATCGAGTTTGGCTTGGAGGATATATCGACACGCCTAGGAGAATTGAATCAGAGGATCCTTTTCGACTCCAGCTTCAGCTATCGGCAGATCAGCGCGAACATCCTCAACGAACTTCTAGATGATCCTGAAATCATCACTCGGCGACAAGAGGGCCAAGTTCCGACAATCGAAGAGATGGATTTGTTCTTTGCACGACTGAAAGAGGGCGGGCACCGCGTCGGCCCGTTTTCCGACGTTAAGATACCAGACCTCCAGAGGATCTACTCCAGCGAAGGGACTACCGGCGACAACCCTTTCCTCCTCTACTATCTCGGAAAGCTGAATGCCGCTATCAAAGCTACGCGCGATATTGAGGTTATGGTTGAGCGCTTCGTGGAGAAGTGCAACGAGTACCTTGAAGGTGCAGAGGTAGACGATGAGGCAACCCTATCAATTGGGTCAGGGTCAGAACTTTGGGTTCCAGATACGAAAAGCCTATACTTAGACCGGCAAAGTCTTCAGGTTCACGTAGAGAGCAAAATTGGAAACAGAAAAATTCCGCTGAACTCATTGTCATCTGGGGAAAAGCAGATGATTTCTCTTATGGCGAAGATGTATCTTTACGAAAAAGAAAAACTTGTCCTGATTGATGAGCCTGAGCTCTCTCTTTCGTTGGATTGGCAGAGACGCATCCTTCCCGACATCTCTGGCGCACCATTGTGCCAACAGCTCATCGCTATTACCCACTCACCTTTTGTCTTTGAGAATGAACTGGAGCCTTTCGCCAGAGCTCTTAAATCGTTCTCGGACTACAGTAACGTGTGATTCATCTATGGATGAAACTGTGAAGCGCCTCATTCGAGCGCGAGATAATCGCTCGGTTCTGAAGATCAAACTGCTTAACCTGGATGCGCAGATAAAAGATGAGCCAATTTTTGTCTTTGAAGGTCGGGATGATCGGGAAGTATACTCGGTTTGGTTGAGGCGTACCAAAGAAGATTTGCGCTACGAACCCTTTTCTTGCGGTAACAAAAAGAAAGTTCTCACCCTCTTTGATATTGCATCCAGAGACCGTGGAGACTTAAAAAACCGGGTCTTTTTCTTTGTCGACAGAGACTTTGATGACCTACAAGGGCGCGAGCCGAATCCTGTTATCTTCATGACTGACCGATACGCAATCGAGAATTACTTGGTTGACAGCGCGACTTTGGAAGATCTTCTGAAAGTAGAATTCCATTGCGATGGCATGCCGGACGTCAGAGGAAAAGTGCTCACTATCTTTGAGAAGGCCTATTCGGAGTTTCTTCTGTCTACGAAAAATGTGAATGAGCGTTTGTTCATAGCAAGGCGTTTGGGCGTGGAAACGAAACCTTTGCCTGACAGTTTGAACGTTCTCGCTAAGGTGGCGGTGACCGAGGTAGCGGAAAGCGAGAAATCTGCTGAAGAGATTGTTGTCCTCGAAGTCGATCCGGCCCCGGAGGCTCTGGCCCCTTTGCGTGAAGAGTTTCGCGAACTTAACGGCGCCGCGCGCTATAGGGGAAAGTTTGCGTTAATGTTTTTCAAGAGGTGGCTTGAGCTCTTGAGTGATGAGCGGCGAGCGGAGACTAGCGATCTATTTCCGAGCAGATGTCATCATAAGATCAAGAATGATTTTCCGGTTTCGCTACTCGCTATTCGCTGCCCTATTCCGCTAGGTCTCGGAGAATTTGTTACAAAAGCTGCATAAGATATAGGCGTCGTAAACACTGAGGGCCGCCGACCTCACGACGCCGTGGTCGTTGAGCATTCTTTTCTCGCGCGACCATTCGGTTGCGTGACTGCGTCTTTTTACAACGGCTTTCGGGACGTGTGGGAGAATTCATGGGGTCCATTGAAGTTTCTCCTTCCGCTTGAAAGCTTGGGGCGCTCACACCATTTGCGAACTTTCGATGCTAGCTTTTGATTTCAGCGTCCGGTTTTGAGCTCAGCTAGACGCGAATATCTTGGAAGAGCTGGTGGTCGGCGATCTATAGTGTCAGGGCGAAGGGCAGCTAAGGGCTGAAACCGGCCATCTGCCGCGCCTAGCACGAAGGCCAGCTCAGGGCCGGACCCGTTGCCGCTGGTGCGCATCAGTTGGGTAGTATCGGGCGCCTCGAGCTAGTGTTCAAACCTGATTTACTTACATTTTATTAACCTATGGACGACATGCTCGACCTTATGCGTGTATGGAAGCTCGAAGCCAGTCTGTCCGAAGAAAGGCACCCTTCAGAATGGGGCTATGCCTTGGCTTCTAGCGCCGAAGAAGCTCTTGAGCTCTGTAAGGCTACCAGTGGCGTTCCGTTTAACTGGGTCCACGCCAAGCACCCCGACATGCTCTGGCCCGGCCCGCCAGGCAAACAGGTGGACTGGTCTTGAAGTGTCCGGCCGCGCGATTGGTGGATGAAGCGCAAGCCCTTCGACCGCTTGCGATGGGCAAGTACTTCTTTCTATTCCCAGATCAAACGCTGATAGCGCAAATGTTCAAGGGAGATGAGGTGTTTACGCACTTGACGCAGTGGATTTCCGGTAACGGAAACACGAAGATCGTCCCCGATAAACAGGGCTCCGCGGTCCAGCAAAATATGGTGATTTGGGCAAAGGCAAAGAAGGTTTGCCAGCTCATCAGGACCGTTGTGAGGTGCACCTAGCGGGCGTATGTGCGCAGCTTCAGCATAGGCTCCTCCGGCGCAATCCAATCGTAAACCACATACTTGACAGGTGTAGTCGTGGAGCTCCTTCACCTTACGCCCGAGTGCTGTGTCCCTGACGATCCTTTGTATGGTTGTCTGAGCTCGCCGTGTCGCACTCGCCGGGACTGAAGGGGAGCTATTGGTTTGGTCCAATAACGGGGAAGGGTTCTCCAGCGCAATCAGACGGAACCTACAGACTTTGTAGCCATCCTTGCCTGTTGACCGCCAATACTCATCGACCCTGAACAAGCCGTCAAAGCGATATCCCGCCTGTGGTGAGCTTTCGCTCTGGTGGCCTGCGCCACGTATTACCCTTACCGGGAGGCCTTCAAGGCAACTCTGTACCAGTGACTGGTTTTTCCGGGTGAACTCCTGGTTCGCTATTTGCCGGCCGGTGTTGGGATCGCGCCCGCCGTCACCTGTGTAGACAATGTACGATCCTTGATCTTCGTCATCTTTGTACCCACCAGAAAGAACAATACTTTCTGCTCCGACTGACGAGCGTCCAACAATGCCGGCTTGCAGCGCACGATGTACGCCCGCGTCGTAGAGCTGCCGGCGGCTATCAAAATGGTCTCCAACACTAACACCGTCAACTTCGCCGATTGCCATGCGCTACCTCCTACTGACTATTCCACCTCCAACTTGTTCTCTGCCGCTCGCAGGGAGGAAGTCCAGATTCTGATATTCTGGGTACCCGACCGCTACAAGCTCCACAGGCGCGGTTCTCCAATCTAGATGCTCTCCAAAGGTTGCCAGTTGAAAGGACGGTCAGGCTGATGAGCGTCGCACTGGAGGTAGCGTCTACGTAGCCCACGCAGCGCAACATTACGATCGAAGGACCAAGGTCCGCTTTAGGCACGCGCTGGACATCTACCGCGCCTGGCACGAATGACGGCATAGGGCCGGCCGCTACCGACCGGCCCGACTTCTCAGAGCTCCACCGCCTCCGCGATGGCGAGCGCATCTTCGAGCTCGACACCGAGGTAGCGCATCGTACTATCCATCTTCGTATGGCCGAGCAGGAGCTGCACTGCGCGGAGGTTGCCAGTTTTGCGATATATCTGCGCCACCTTGGTCCGCCGCATGGAGTGCGTGCCGTAGGCGCTCGGCTCGAGACCGATAGACGTCACCCAGTCCCGCACGAGGCGGGCGTATTGTATTGACCCAGCTGAATCTGCTCAGGTTAAGCCGCTAATCTGAATGCCTCGGCAGGCGTGCGCATGGCAAGCGCCTGATGAGGGCGGCGGTTATTGTAGAAGGCAATCCAGTCACCGATAACGCGCATCGCGCGCTGGATGGTCTCAAAACGGTGGCGATGCACGCATTGCTCCTTCAGCGTCCGGATGAAGCGCTCGACCATGCCGTTCTGCTGCGGGCAGTGCGGGGTGATGAACTCCTGCGTCAGCCCGTAGCTGCGAACGATGGCCGTGAAGTGGTGACTGGTGAAGATCAGGCCATTGTCTGACCTCAGCAGGAACTCCTCCTCGACCCGGCCCAGGGTGCCGAACCTCGCGATCAGCGCATGCTCGAGGGCGGCGCTGGCGGTGGTTGCCTTGCCGGACTTCGACAGGTGCCAGCCCAGTAGCTCGCGGGTGTGGCAGTCGATCACCAGGGCCAGCGAGGCCCAGCCGTCCTTGCCGGTCCAGATGCGGGCGAGATCGGTCGACCACCTCTCGTTCGGCGCAGCTGCGACAGACGGAACCGCCTGGATGCGAGGCCGCATACCCACGGCACGCTTGCGAACCTGCCAGCCCTTGAGCCGGAAGATCCTTTGCACTGTGTTCTTGTTGAAGCCCAAGAGCCAGGCCACGGTCCGATAGCCGAAAGACGGCTCCTCCTCGATCATCTTCTTGATCGGTTCGGCGAAGTGGGGATCGACCTTCGGCGCGGCTTTCACCGGCTTGTAGTAGACCGCGCGCCGGGGAATGCCGAACCACGTGCAGAGCTTGGCGATCGACACTGCGACGCCCTCCGCCAAGAGGCCCTGCTGGATGCGACGGATCAATTCCCGTCCTGCGCATCCAGCAGGGCCTGAAGCTTTTTTCGGGCCCGCAGCTCCAACATGGCCTCGCCATAGGCTTCCTGGAGGTCCCGGAGCTGCTTCTCGTATTGCTCCCGGATGTCGAGCGGGTTGGCGCGCAGCGAGTTCTCCATCCCCCGCTTCGCGTCTTCGACCCAGCCCTCGATCTCGGAGGGCGCGAGGTCGAATGATCGACTTGCCTCCGACACGGTCGTCTTGCCCTGGATGATCTCGATCACCAGAGCCGTCTTCCGCTTCGCCGTCCAACGCTTGATGCTGTCGTCCATCGTCATACTCATTGCTACGTTCTCCCTTGTAGCATGAGCAGATTTTCACTGGGTCGATACACCTCTGGGTATTGCTCTGGACGATCGAAGCGCGGTGCTTGACCTGTCCGGCTGCATAGACGTCAGCGATCTTCAGCTTCACCAGGTCGCATCCGCGCAACTTGCTGTCGATGGCGAGATTGAAGAGCGCCAGTTCGCGCATCCGCTGAGCGATCTCGAGGCGGACCCGGATCGCCCATACATGTTTCG
>Ga0209503_10000599_pt1 | contig 21047 bp, 11 predicted proteins | sample SouAtlMetagenome_2_FD_187448 | JGI IMG/M metagenome (GOLD analysis project Ga0209503, IMG submission 187448) | Marine eukaryotic phytoplankton communities from Atlantic Ocean - South Atlantic ANT15 Metagenome (SPAdes) (version 2) | ecosystem: Environmental > Aquatic > Marine > Oceanic | place... | reverse complement strand
CGGGGTGCTGGCATTCGGGTGAAAATCGTCGAGGCCTTGGCCAAGGGGATTCCCGTGGCCACCACGAAAATGGGCGTGGCCGGACTGGACCTCGAAAACCGGGACTGCATCATTTTCGGAGAACCGAACAAGCTTTGCGATTTGATCAGCGATGCCATTGGAAACCGGGACAGCCTGCAAACGCTGAGTCAGAACTCCAGGCAGGTCGCCATCGATCGCTTCAACAGAAAAACCATCGGAAAGGAGTTGATCGAATTCTACAGGGGCCATGTCCAAACCTGATCTGAACCGGCCAAAGTTGGCTGTCGTCACCCCTCGGTTTCCCCTCCCACTCAACAAAGGCGACCGACTTAGGATTCACCATCAATTGGCCATTCTCCACCGTCATTTCGAGGTGGACCTCCATTGTCTGAGCTTCGGCAAGGTGTCCGCTAAGGACATGCAATCCCTTCGCGATCGATGTGATCACATCACTGTTTACAGGCTCCATTGGCTGCGGGCGCTTACCAGGATGGTCTGGGCGCCTCTGTCCCGCCGGCCTTTTCAGGTCCTGCTGTTCACTGAGCGCCGCCTAATTCGGCGGATGCGGGCCAACATCCTCAGAAGAAATCCTGACGTGTTGCTCGCCCAAATGGTTCGCACGGCCGAATACGTGAAGGACTTTGACGAGGTCCCCCACATCCTCGATATCATGGACACGCTTCACGCCGGCGCTGAGCGAGAGGCCGAGAGGGCTCCGATCTGGAAGCGCCCCCTGTTGCGAGAGGAAGGGCGCCGACTGGTCCGGTATGAACACCGAATGCCGAACTACTTTGATGCCTGCACCATCATCAGCGCACAGGACCGGGATTTGCTGCCTCATCCAGACAGACAATCTGTGGCAATCGTACCCAATGGGGTCGATTGCAGCTTCTTCCATGCAAAGGCAGATGTCCCCCCATTGGATAGTGCCGCCGAAAGTTTTGATGTGGCGTTCTGTGGAAACCTGGGATACGCACCCAATGTGGTGGCCGCGCGGTTCATTGTCGAGGATATCGCCCCTGCCTTTGAGAAACTCACGGGTCGTACCCTGCGAATCCTCCTTTCAGGTGCCCACCCTGCGCAGGCCATTCTCGCACTGAGCAGTCCTGATGTTCGGGTCGCGGCCAATGTTCCGGACATCCGCTCCTCCTATCTGGCCGCACCCCTGTTTGTCGCCCCCATGCTGGTCAACACAGGATTGCAAAACAAATTGCTCGAAGCCATGGCACTCGAGCGGGTTTGCATCACCACGCCCCGGGCACTGTCCGCTTTGGGAAAAGACCCGGGAAATGCGGTGATCACCGGTTCGACCCCGGTGGAATTCGCATCGCAAATCGCCCGTTGGATTGATCGGCCTGACGCCTGTCGCGACATGGGTGCCGAAGCCAGATCATGGGTCAGAGACGCCTTTGATTGGTCCTCTGCAACAAACCCCTTGGTTGACCTGCTTCTAAGTCACACCGTTTCTAAGCAAGCTGATTGATATCAGCGTTATTTTTACACCATGCAGAAGACCATTCCCCTGTTGGATGCTTCCAAGTTTGTTTCGGGAAGCGATGCTGATCAGGCTGCCTTTGCCAAAGACCTTAGGATGGCCTTTGAGCGCTACGGCTTCATCACGCTTGAGAACCATGGCCTCCAACAGGAACTCATCGACCGCGCTTATCATCAAGCCGAGCGTTTCTTTGCCCTTCCCGAGGAGAAGAAGCGCAATGCGAGTATCCCCGGTGTCGGTGGCAACTTCGGTTACACCCCCTTTGGAAAGGAGCACGCCAAGGATGAGACCCGTGCAGACCTGAAAGAGTTTTACCATTTCGCACAGCGCCACTATCCCCAACCGGATTGTCCAGACACGCCTGAGTTCGTTTCCGCTGGCCGTGAACTGTATGCAAGACTCGAGCTTCTTGCCGGTGAGCTTCTCAAGGCTGTCGCCCTGTCCATTGATCTCGAAGTCGACTACTTCTCTGCGCATGTAACAGGAGGAAACAGCATTCTGCGTGTCCTGCACTACCCCCCTGCACCAGATGCGCCTGCAGATGCGCCTCAGGCGGGAAGTCATGAAGACATCAACCTCATCACCCTGCTGGTGGGCAGTTCTGCAGATGGGCTAGAGGTCTTGGACATGGATGGCGATTGGATTCCAGTAAAGGCCCACAGCCAGCACCTGACAGTAAATGTGGGCGACATGCTACAGAACCTCACGGGCGGGCTTTTGCGGTCCACCACCCACCGCGTTGTCTTGCCCGAGGGCAGTGGCCGTGATTCCTCGCGATTCAGTCTTCCTTTCTTTCTCCACCCGCAGGGTGCCATGCCACTCGACCCCATCATGGGGGACACAAGTGCCCATCGCTCTTGGACCGCCGCTGCTTTCCTCGAGCACCGACTCAACGAAATCGGTCTCAAATAATCCGCTCAGACACTCGATCTCAATTGCACTTTTCTTCAAAAGTGCTCCTTCCTTTTGTGCATCAATATTGGGTCTGAGATTCAATTTGATTCCAATTGGGTCCCTTCTGGATACACCCGTATTCACACCGTGCCGAGGCTTTTCAGAAAAGCCGCTCCCAGATTGCATTTGTTAAGACAGTCTGAAGATTCCTACCGAGCGTGGATGCGTTACTTGGGTCAAGTACCCCGCAATTCTCCATGGCCAGATCGATTCTCATCCCCCTGTGCTCCGCCTTTCTCGGCGGATGCCTCGTCCTCCAATTCTCCGCTTTCCGCTCCGCACCCGCAGCCCCCGTTCCGCTGGTTCAAGCCAACTGGTCTCGGCCTGCTAACGTTTCATCTATGGCTTCGCCCGGCATCACCGTCCCGGCGCACACACCTGAGGTGCCCACAGAAGGATTCCGGCATGCAGCCAGCAATGCCCTCGATGCTGTGGTGCACATCCGAACGTCTCAGACGATGGCCAGCCATGGAGGTTGGTCCGGGTTCTTTCCCTCGCCCGCACAACCGCAAATCCAAAGAGGATCGGGGAGCGGTGTCGTCTTGTCACCGGATGGCCTCATCATCACGAATCACCACGTGATCGCAGGAGCTGATGCCATCGAGGTCGGCTTAAATGACAACCGGTCATTTGTCGCCGAGCTCATCGGCAGTGACCCCTCAACAGACATCGCTGTTCTGAAAATCGCCACGGATGGGCTCACCGCTTTGTCCTGGGCCAACAGCGACCAGGTTCATGTGGGCGACTGGGTCTTGGCTGTTGGCAACCCCTTTGATTTGACCAGCACAGTCACAGCGGGCATTGTATCCGCAAAGGCAAGGAGCATACAACTTCTCAGGCCCGACCTCGCCAAGGATGTATTTCCCGTGGAGAGTTTCATTCAAACCGATGCCGCGGTCAACCCCGGAAACAGCGGCGGCGCATTGGTAAACATCGAAGGGCGCATGGTGGGCATCAACACTGCCATAGCATCAAGAACCGGAAGCTACTCGGGCTACTCCTTTGCTGTGCCATCCAATTTGGCGGCAAAAGTGGCCCAGGACATCATTGAATTTGGCGAAGTCCAGCGCGCCTTCTTGGGGGTCCACATACGCCCAGTCGATGAGGTTCTGGCAGAAGAACTCGGCTTGCCCGAGGTGAAAGGAATCATGGTCACGGGATTGGCCGACGGTGGAGGGGCCATGGAAGCGGGGCTTCGCAAAGGAGACGTCATTCTGTCCATAGACGGCGCTTCTACCCCCTCTCTTCCCGTTCTCTTGGAGCGCGTGAGCCAGCACAGACCCGGTGAAGCGTGCAGCATTGAAGTTTGGAGAGAAGGAGAAACGTCCCGGTTTACAGTGGGTCTGAAAGACCGCTTTGGAGGCACCGAACTCTCCGGCAGTTCCGACGAAAACGCCTTCATCGATGCATTTGGAGGGCGCCTGTCAGATGATGAAGCCGGCAATGGAGCGAGGGTATTGAAAGCCGGACAAGGTGCACTGGGCCGCTCTGGTATTCAGGACGGTGTCCTCATTCGCTCGGTGGATGGCGTCCGCATCCAATCCACGAAGGGGCTCCTTGACGCCATCGCAAAAGCAAATCAATCCGGCAGGAAAGCGGTCTTATTGGAAGGAAAGGAGCCGAGTGGCCAAACAGCATGGTTTGGCATGGGCATTCCGTGATGGGAAAAACCCGCAATTCCGCGTAAATTGAAGAGATGGAGAATGTCGCATTCCATATCCCCCTGTTCCCCCTCGGCGTCTTCTTACTTCCAGGTGAGCAAACTGGGCTGCACATTTTCGAACCTCGCTACCGTCAGCTCATTGCTGAACTCGAGAATGCCTTGACGGAGGGCCGTGAGGATGACAACCGATTCGGCATTCCATTCCACCATGACAACGTGACGGCATCTACCGGCAGTCTGGCCAAACTCGTGGAGGTGAAGAAGGTTCACCCTGGCGGAAGGAAAGACATCGTCGTAGAATGTGTTGGCCACTTCGAAACGCGACGATTCGAGTCCATCTCAACCCCCAAACTGTATCCCGCAGGTCAGGTCGTGGCCCGAGACATTGGACTCAATTCCGAACTCGACGCGCAGCACATCGCATTGGTCATCCGCATCAAGGAAATCCTGGCAGACCGAGAAGTCGATGTCGCTGAGCTTCCATCCTCCACGATATCAGACATCACCAGTTGGTTGGGATTTCCGCCCGCCCACAAACACCGGCTTTTGACAAGCAGTCCAGTGGGACGGTCTGAGTTTCTTGAAAGCGTCCTGAGATGGACACTTTCAATTCTTCAACAGGAATCCCGAATAGAAAAGGGATACTTTCCAAATTGACATGATGCCGGCGTGATGCCGGCGGTATCTTTGGTCCCATGAACAGACGCCGTCCCCATTTGATGCGCTTCCCCTTGTTTGCGGGGGCAGCAGGCATGGCCCTTCTCATTGGATGCACAGGCACCGGAGACAATGCCGATTCGGCTGAAAAGGACACCCCAGTTTTCGATGAATCCTATCTTGATCCGACTGGACCCAACTACATGACCGGCCCAGTCCAGATTCACTATTCCGGACCCGAAAACATGTACCTCGAAAACGGGGAGTTCGGGGAGTTCAAAAGCCAGCTTCAAGGCTTTCTAGAATCCAACAACAACAGTGAGTTCGAGCGGCATTTCCGCGACTTCTACATTCCTGAGGTCTTCCCTACGGATTCTGTCCTCGAATTGTATGCCCGCATGTATTTCCAATGGGACAGCATTGGGGTAACCAATCGATTCAACAACTGGTGGGTTCAGTACGTCTCTCCTTTTGCCCCCGGCGACTTGTATGACGTTGCAATTGCAGAAGTCCGGATGCGCCACCATCAGGTCTTCCAAAAGCGATGGACTGGAAACTACAGAAACTTTGGTCGCACGCTGAGTGAGCGTTATCCAGGCGCCACAATCGAATACATGGACACGACCTACACCGAACCAAACGGTGACACCGCTGTACATCGACTGATTTCAGTTGATGTCAATCGACTGATATACTTGGTGCGGGGCCATGGGACTGACAGCCTTCATGATACTCGAATCAGGATGCTCAATGATGGTTGGCAGTTGAGCCCGCAGATGGACGGATTATTGGACTCTGCTTCAGTCGCATTTGTCGATGATCACCAGCGCCAATTTGGCACATTGAAAGAACGGCCTCTGGTGTCTGGAAGGTGATGTTGGGCTGCCTTTTGACTTGCATACAGGTTCCTCTTCTCTCGTCGCAATGCCATGAAGATTCAAATTGACAATGAGTGGGGCGAATTGAAGCGTGTCGTCGTTGGACGGGGTGACGACATGGGCCAAGCCGCCACTTTAGCCAGTGCATTTGATCCCACGTCCCATTCCCATTTGACGGATGGCACTTACCCAGATGCGCGCGATGTAGATGTCCAATTGAAGCAGTTAGCGGATGTTCTTGTGGCGTGCGGTGTAGAAGTGCAGCATCCGGCAGGCATACCCGACTTAGAGCAGATCTTTGCTCGGGATGTTGGTCTGGTCATAGAAGACCGTTTTTTCCGTTCAGTGATGATTGGGGAGCGCCAACGGGAGTGGGATGGAATCCAACATCTATTGGACGGTCTGAACATTGATGTGATTCCTGACCATGCCAGAATGGAAGGCGGCGATGTGCTCGTGCTTGAACATTCCATTGCTGTCGGCGTAACAAGAGACCCCGAACTGACCGGCCTGAAAACCGCAAGGACCAACCAAGAAGCGTTCGATTTCCTCAGTTCTGAGTTCCCCCACCGCGAAGTGTTGGGTGTCGAACTGCACAAGCACGACCGGAACCCCTTGAAATGTGCACTCCACTTGGATTGTGCATTCATGCCTTTGGGCCGTGGAGAAGCCATGGTTTGCCGAGAGGCCTTCCTTCATGCCGCTCAATTGGACGCGCTGATTGCGCGGTTTTCCCATGTGATTGACATCTCGCTGACAGAAGCAGCCCTGCTGCAATCCAACCTCCTTCACATCGACCCTGAGACCCTGCTCATCGACCCCCGATTTACCCGGATTTCGGAGATTCTGAAAAAACGGGGTTATCGCTTAATTGATGTCCCGATGCACCACGTTGGGAAAATGGGCGGGTTGTTTAGATGCACCACACTACCCTTGCTCCGAGACTAAGCCATGACGGAATCCAAAAGCCAGCGCAACCAAAGCGCAGATCTGCTCTTGATGATTCGGCCTGCCTCTTTTCGAATGAACGAGGAGACGGCAGTCAACAACGCCTACCAGAAGGCCGCCGAAGACGGTATGGACACAGTGCTGCTTGCCCAAGCCGAGTTTGACGGACTCGTGGACGCGCTTCGAAATCAAGGTATCTCTGTTTGTGTTCAGGAAGACGACCCCGAATCGGACACCCCCGATGCCCTCTTCCCCAACAACTGGGTGAGCTTTCATCAGGACGGTCGTGTGGGCCTCTACCCCATGTTTGCGGTCAACCGCAGGCGCGAGCGCAGGGAGGATCTGCTTCTCCGGATGGCAACGGATCGCCATCGCGAGCTCACAGAGATTGTCGATTTCACTGAATTCGAGGCGCACGATGTCTTTCTCGAAGGAACAGGCAGTTTAATTCTGGACCGAATCCATGGCGTGGCGTACGCTGCCATTGGACCACGGACTGACCAAGCTGCTGCCCTACATTTTTGCGAAGCGTTCGGATATGAACTGGTTCCATTTACCGCCAGTCAAACCGCTGGAGACACATCGGCGCCCATTTACCACACCAATGTGATGCTGGCCATCGGTTCAGAATGGGCCGTTGTCTGTGACGATATCATCCTTGAGGAAGAGCGCCAATCCGTTCTCAATGCGCTTTCTCAATCAGGGCGCACTGTTCTGCGGATTACTTCAGACCAAGTCAATGGATTTGCGGGCAACGTATTGGAAGTCAGAAACGACCAAGGCGAATGCTTCATCGCCATGTCCAGCGCAGCCCATTCAGCCTTCACCGAAGACCAACGCAGCACCCTTTCGGGCTTTGCGCGCATCATCCATGCGCCCATTCCCACCATCGAACGGCTAGGCGGCGGTTCCGTGCGTTGCATGTTGGCCGAGGTTTTTCTTCCCAAAGCCCAATCTTGACCATGCGTCTCGATCCCCTTCTTCAAGACATGGCCGCCAAGGCCTTTGCCACCTGCTTCAACGCGCCACTGGATGCTGACCAGTTCGCTGTGCAAAAGACGCGAAGTGAATTCCCTGGAGAGCGCACCATTGTGTGTTTCCCCCTGGCTCGGTTCAGCAAGGCCGCTCCGGATGCGACAGCCAACGCATTGGGTCAAGCCTTGGTCGAAGCCGATGGCATCGTGCTTGGTTACAATGTGGTCAAGGGGTTCCTCAACCTTGAACTCGACCCCATCTACTGGACGGATTGGCTCGTGGGAGAAGCTGCAGACACCGCCTACGGCTCCAGCAAAGTGGGCAGTGCGCCGCATGTTATGGTCGAGTACAGCTCGCCGAACACCAACAAGCCCCTTCACCTCGGGCACTTGCGCAACAATTTCCTAGGTCACTCAGTCAGCCGCATTCTCGAAAACCGGGGGCACAAGGTGACCAAGGTTCAAATCATCAATGACCGCGGCATCCACATCTGCAAGTCCATGGTGGCTTGGAAGCAATTCGGCAACGGCGAGACCCCAGAGTCCAGTGGAATGAAAGGCGACAAGCTCGTCGGCAAGTACTATGTGGCGTTCGACCAAGCATACAAGCAGGAAGTGGCGTCTTTGGTGGACAGTGGAATAGAGAAGAAGGAGGCGGAATCCCAAGCCCCCATTCTCTTGGAAGCCCAAAACACCCTTCGCAATTGGGAACGTGGTGATGAGGATACGGTCGCACTGTGGACCACCATGAACGGTTGGGTCTACCAAGGTTTTGAGCACACCTATCAGACGATGGGGGTCGAATTCGACAAGCTTTACTACGAAAGCAGCACCTACATCACAGGACGAGAACGCGTGCTCGAGGGTGTTGATCGCGGGGTCTTTTCAAAGCGAGAGGACGGATCTGTGTGGGTGGACTTGACGGGGGACGGCCTCGATGAAAAGCTGCTGCTTCGCAAAGACGGCACCACCGTATACATGACGCAGGATATCGGCACGGCCCTGCTGCGATTTGCGGACTTTCCAGATTTGGACCGCCAAGTCTACACGGTCGGCAACGAACAGGAATACCACTTCAAGGTCCTGTTTCTCGTCCTCGCCAAACTCGGGTTCGGTCAAGCCGAACGGTGCCATCATCTGAGCTACGGTATGGTCGAGCTTCCGGAGGGCAAAATGAAATCTCGGGAGGGCACCGTTGTCGACGCTGACGACCTCATGGAGGCGATGTTTGGTATTGCCAAGGACATTGCCGAGGAGGCGGGAAAACTAGAGGGCCTAGAGGAAGCAGAGCAGAAGCAGGTGTTTCGGCGGGTGGGAATGAGTGCCTTGAAATACTTCCTCTTGAAGGTGGACCCGAAAAAGAACATGATGTTCGACCCAAAGGCGTCCATTGATTTTTATGGAAACACGGGGCCTTTCATTCTATTCAATTATGTCCGTGGGCGAAGTGTTTTGAGAAAAATGGAAGCCGAAGGTATCCCCTTGCCTTCCTCGGGACTGGCAGTGCCCACCACGGACGAAATGGACCTCATCGGCCTGCTCCACGACATGCCTGAGGTTCTCGATGAAGCCGCAGACACATACAACCCTTCTCTGGTGGCCAATTGGTGCTACGATTTGACCAAAGCCTACAGCAGCTATTACCAGGACCACCCCATCCTCACCGCCGATACGGAGGAAGAAAGAAACCTGAGGTTGGTGTTGACCGAGCGGTTCACGCGTTGCCTGAATCGCGGAATGCACCTGCTCGGCATCGACCTGCCCGAGCGCATGTGATCAATCGAGCAGCCGGACCACCTGCTGGTTTCCAAAGTCAAATTGTATCCGGTCTGGCGCTGTTCCCTCCAAGCTGAACCCATACACCTGTTCGCCTTCGGCCAGGGTCAACTCCTGGGGGTCGCCCCCCTCCCACTGCACAACACAGCGTCCCTTCGTTGGGGAATCAATTCGGACCTCAGCCCTGTCTGGTGTTACCATTCTGCAGGACACCACCCGTGCATAGCTTCCCGTGATTCGCCCCTTCATCATCATGGCCAAAAACCGACGATATAGAACGAAAAGGAACATCGCCATCAAGGCGACAAACAAGACTTGGGAGATGAGGTCCAGGTTGGGCATGGTGACAGATCAAAGTGCGAAGATGCCGCCTATCCTTCCAACCGCCTCATAACGGTCAAACACCGAGTCTGCGGAAGGCAAGGTCTCCCTGATGGTCAAGGACACGTACTTGCCTCCGCCACTCGACTTTCGCTCCACCTGCACACTGTCGGGAAAGACCGAAATCACCGCCTCAATCCGATCCGCTTGATTGGGCGCAATAAACTTGAACATGTACTCCGATGGCCATTGGTGATGCGCATCGAGTTGTGCCCTTAGTCCGGCTCTTTTGTCCTCCTCCATGGCGCGAAAATACCCGTGGAAAATGGAAAGGGGCGCCCTCGGGCGCCCCTTTCACTGGTTCAAGTGAGAAGGATGTGGTCTCCTCCCTTGCAGGTGTTGTTATGGACAGGTCGTTCCATAGATCTGGAAGAAGTCCAACAGGTCATTGATGTTGATTGTGCCATCTCCGTTGAGGTCGCCAGGACATGGCGGTGTGTATTCACAGCTGCCGTCGTTGGTGTTGGCCAAGGCATTGTAGTTCTCCGCCATCGGATCCGTACAGCCTTCCAGCGGAAGGATACATCCCGAATTGAAGTTGGCATTCGGATCGTAGTTCAAGGCCGTCTCGTCCGTGCAACCGGGATAGAGACATGAGCCATCGTCAATCAAGGCATTCTCATTAAAATTGGCCGCAGTTGCATCGGTACAGCCCTCTGTCGGATAAGAGCAGAAGCCCTCGACATTGGCATTCGGATCATAGTTGTCAGCCGCTGAGTCCATACACCCGAGGAACAGGCATGTGCCGTCATCCTCCACAGCGGTGGCATCAAAATTCACGGCAGCACCATCCGTGCACCCTTCCAAGGGATAGGAGCACTCACCTTCCACATTGGCCGTTGGATCGAAGTTGTCCGCATCTGAATCCATACAACCCACGAACAGACAGGTGCCATTGTCCAACTCTGCAGTGGCATCGTAATTCACCGCTGCGGTGTCCATGCACCCTTCAACCAAATAGATGCATTCCCCTTCGGTATTTGCTGAAGCGTCGTAGTTGTCCGCCTCGGAATCCATGCAGCCCAATAGGATACAGGTTCCGTCTTCATCTGTAGCAGAGGCTGCATAGTTAAGTGCGTTTGGATTGGTGCAACCCGCAACTTCGTTCTCGTCGCAGATGCCGTCTCCATCGCCGTCATTCATGCAGGTCTCTCCATCGCAATCGTACACACCTGTGAATTCACAGCTGCCGTCATCGTATGCAACTGCATCATCATAGTTGCAAGCCGACACGTCCATACAGCCGCATCCTGCGTTGCCAATGGGGAAGGTCATCGTGAGGTCATTCTCACCATCGCCCTCAGGGAAAACCTGGATGCTGATTTGGCCACTGAGCGTTCCGCTGGTGGTAAACTGACCCAAGAGAATCCGCAGGTTGTCTCCAGCTTGAGCGTTGGCCGCTCCATTCAACGTGAACCAAGCTCCACCGAAGCCGCCGCCCATCGCAAGGTCTCCCCCACTCTCAAATGGCTCTATCCAGTTCGACCCTTCACTTTGCACAGCGGTTACCTCAACCTCCCCTGCAAGCGCATCAGGTGCTTCCGTGAGGCCAATGGTCACATAGCTGTCGAATGCCAAGTCAGGTTGCAAGTCGAACAAGAACGGGTTGGTTGTCTGACCAAGAGCACCGCCAAACGGATCCTGATAGAACGTTGTGCTTGTGCTGATGTTCGTCTCAAAGCCATCTCCTCCAAAAACACTGGACAGTATGTCTGTGGGATTCACCATCGTCGCATAAAGACGGTAGGTCGTCATTCCGGGGATGCCATCCTCAGCCACGGTTTCCATCTCGATGCTGTATCCATCGATGGTCGGTGCGTTCAGACAACTGCAGAAATCGCAAGAGCCGTCGTCGACATTGGCCGCTTCGAAGTAGTTGCAAGCATCTGGGTCCATGCACCCTTCGATTTCAGCCACGAGACATGAACCGTCGTCCTCATCAGCGAGGGGGTTGTAGTTCAGGGCGTTTGGATTGGTGCAACCCGCGTAGAGGCAAGAACCATCTCCAGCCATCGCGGCAGGGTCGTAGTTCAAGGCGGCAGGGTCGTCACAGCCCAACACGAAGGAGACCGTGATTTCTTGGTCCACAGCCGTGCTGTTGCCGCAATCGTCAGAGATGGTAAAGGTCCGGGTCGCACTGTAGCCTCCGAGCCCTTGTGCGGTGCAAACGTCCAAGAATGTGATCTCAACAAGGCCGCACGCATCCTCAGCCTCTGGGAGGTCCACAGGGAACGTTTGTCCAGCCACCACAACATAATTTGTGTCTGCAGGAACTGAAGTCACCGCAGGCGCTGTGTTGTCGGTAAACACAATGCTCTGAACGTGTGTCGCACTGTTGCCACATCCGTCTTCAGCAGTAAAGGTGCGCAGGATGGTGAAGTTTCCGAGGCATTCCCCTGGAACTGTCTCATCGTTCTGGGTGATGGTCACAGAACCACAGTCATCGCTGGCTTCAGCTTCCGTAACAGGAAGATCGTCACTGCACTCCAGGGCCAAGTCCTCAGGCACACTGGTGAATACAGGGGCTGATGTATCGATGAAAGAAATCGTCTGGACATGGGTGGCGGAGTTCCCACAACCGTCAATGGCAGTGAAGGTCCGCTCAATGGTGCGGCTTCCTTCACATGGAATGCTTTCGGTGTCAGCGTAAGTCACCGAGACGCCGGAGCATGCATCAGTTGCTGTTGCCATTTCCAAGGTATAGGTGCCATTGCAATCCAGTGTTTGGTCAGCCGGTGTGAAGTCAAAGACCGGAGCCGTCATGTCCTCAAGCGTAATGACCTGTTGGGCACTTGCATGGTTGCCACAAGCATCCGTGACGGTCCACGTCCGCGTGATGATGTTCTGACTGATGCAATTGGCTGCATCGATTGCAGTCGCTGCACCTTGGCCTCCATCGATGATGGCGAGGTTGCTTCCTGGCACTTCCGTCCATGTTAGCACAATTTCATTGCTGCTCACCGAGGCGTTGAACTCAGCGGAAGCTGCATCAGCGAAAAGGCTGTTGGAAACGAGATTCACTCCCGCGATTGCTGCGTTAGAAATGTTGCTGATGCGCACTTCAATCATGTCGTAACTCTCTGATCCAATCACATCGAGGACAGCGAGACCGATGTTGGAACCATCGATGTCCACGCTCAGTGCACCGCGCAAATTGAATGGGTTGGAAATCTCATCCTCCAGATCGAGCTCCACTCCATCGCCAATGGTCACCCCTGTCGCCTCCAGCACACGCGGTGTGGTGGGCAGGTTGTTGAGGCGCATCTCGACACGGATGTCTGCCGTGCCCCCATTCAGAGACAGGGAACCGCTGGACACCTCATCGGAATAGGTCACTTCAGGATCTGTATCGCAGCCATCGGCGGCATCGGTCACTGCACCTGTTCCGTCCGTTGTCGTGTCCGCCGAACAATCCAAGGTTACATCAGCCGGAACCGTAAAGACTGGAGCCGTTGTGTCCTCAAAGGTGAGCGTCCAATCGTGAACGGATGTGTTGCCGCAGGCATCGGACACTAAGAAGGTCCGAACCACTTGGTACTGGCAGTCATCCAATGTGGTTTCCACATCTGTAAAGCTGACACTCACTGAGCCTGAGCAATCGTCCATCGCAGTCACATCGACAGCAGGGATGGCCTGCCCGCACTCGAGCGTCGTGTCCGAGGGAATTCCCGAGAAAACAGGAGCTGTTTCATCGATCACACTCACGGACTGGCTCGCCTGGCTAAAGTTGCCACACAAGTCGATGGCAGTGAACGTGCGAATCATGGTATACTGGTTAGGGCAAGTGCCGTCGAGGATTGTGATTTCCTCCGACAGGTTCACCTCACCGCAACCATCATTGGCCGTCGGCATGGGGAAGCCATAGTCATCGGCACAACTGATGGTCACGTCGGCAGGAACCCCCTCCAAGGTGGGCGACGTAGAGTCGACAATGGTGTAGGTCGTTACCGCCGTGCTGGCGTTGCCGCAAGCGTCTTCTGCTGTCCATGTCCGGACGAGCGTTCCGGTTGCGCCACAACCCGTCTCTGTCATCTCATCCACGTGAGACATGGTCACGCCATTGCAATTGTCAAGGGCGAGGGCCTGGCTGTCCGGGAGAGGATCGCCACAATCGAGCGTTGCATCCGCGGGAACATTGGTGAAGATTGGAGCTTGGTCATCCACCACGTGAATGACATGACTCACTGTATCCGCAAAGCCGAAATCGTCTGTCGCGACATAAGAGCGAACGATGTCATAGGTCTCACCACATGGTCCATCCACCACCTCATCGAAGTAGGAGAATTCCAGCTCGGTATCACAGTTGTCTGTTGCCACTGGGTACGCGACTTCTATTTCGGACTGTGAACAGCTCACCGTCATGTCCTCTGGTGTTTCCGTGAATACTGGAGGCTCAACATCAAACAGGCAGGCGTCTCCACAACCGTAGCCAAACTGTGGGTAGTAGCAGCTTTCGTCATCGATGATGGCACTTGGCGAATAGTTACACGCTGTTTCATCCATGCAACCACATTGGCTTCCGCCAAACGCAATGGTCACCCGCTCTTGATTTAGGTTGTCTCCCTGCGGGAAGACCTGCACATAAAGCTGTCCGCTCAAATCGCCATTCGTGGTCAGCTGGGCCAAAAGCACCTTTTGGTCCTCTCCCGCAATTCCATTGGTCACTTCTGGATTGACGAACCAACCCGAACCAATAATGTCATCAATCGCAAAGCCATTGCCCATTTCGAAATTGACACTCCAGGGCTCAATTTCCGGCAGACCTTGAACGTTGCCCTCTCCCACAGCCGTGTTGGGAACAGATTCTGTCCCGATCGTGAACCAGCTGTCATACTCGAGCTCCGGGTAGAAGTCGAAGAGAACAGGGAAAATCGCATTCGGGAATGGCCCGCCACTCGGGTGTTGGTAGAAATCACCCGTTGTCTCGATATACAGCGGATTTTCACTCTGACCCGTTACGGCACTGATCTGGTCAGTGGCATAGGGCGTCGTGATATAGACGCGGTAAGTCGTGTAGCCTGGAATGCCATTGGTGGCGTATTCTTCAACTTCCACACCATACTCTGGCATGTCCGAGGTGTATCCAACGCAGCTGCAAAAATCACAGGAACCATCCTCCGTATCAGCGAGCGGCTCGTAGTTACATGCAAGGTCATCCGTACAGCCGTCGAAATTGCCGTCGAAAGCATCACAAATGCCGTCTCCGTCGCTATCCACAAGGCAGTCGCCAGCGCAGTCGTACTCAGGCTCCGGATAGGTACAAGACCCATCTTCCGCTGTTGCCGTATCGTCGTAGTTGCATGCCGTGGCTTCGGTACATCCGAGGCAGCTCGTGAAATCGCATGAGCCATCGTTTAACGTGGCCGTGGCGTCATAGTTACAAGCCATTTCGACGGTACAGCCAGCACAGCTCGAGCTCTCACAGGTTCCATCATCGAAAGTGGCATTGAGGTCAAAGTTGCAGGCATTAACGTCCGTACAGCCCAAGGTTTCCTGCTCGTCACAAATGCCATTTTGATTACTGTCGTTGAGGCAAACGCCGTTGCAGTCCAAGAAATCGCTGGCAGGGAACAAGCAACTTCCGTCATCTGTCGTGGCCAAGGAATCATAGTTACAGGCTGTCACATTAGTACAGCCGCCACATGAGACGTAATCACAGGAACCATCATTCAAAGAAGCGGAAGAATCAAAGTTACAAGCTGCAGAATCCGTGCATCCGGCACAGCTCGCCGTGTCGCAGGATCCGTCATCGAAAGTGGCGCCATCGGTGTAATTACAGGCCATCGGATTTGTGCAACCCGTCACTTCGATCTCATCGCACAAGCCATTGACATTGATATCGTTGAAGCAATTGCCATCACAATCCACATAGTCCACTCCGTAATAGTCGACTGGGTAGAGGCAGGTCACAGGAATTGTAGCGTCAACATCGAAGTTGCAGGCGGCCGGATCCGTGCAGCCAGAGCAAGATGAAAACTCACAGTCGTTCTCTGTATCACCATAGTTGCAGGCAAAAGGCAATTCGCACCCGACAAATTCCGTGCTCGGGGCAATGCTACCGTACACACAGCCATAGGTCAGAAAGTCGGCTACACCCTCTTCATAGTTGTCAGCAGATGGATCACCACAGCAAGTGCTGAAGTCGCAAGCGCTGTCGTCTTGAAGGGTGGCTGTCGAATCATAGTTGCAGGCAAAGGTGACCATGCAACCAGAGCAGCTTGTATAATCACAGGAACCGTCGTCCACATTGGCTCCGATGAAGAAATTGCAGGCCTGCGGATCGATGCATCCGCCATACTCGCAGGTACCGTTGTTGAAGTCGGCCGTGGCGTCGTAGTTGTCGGCCTCCGCGTCAGTGCAGCCTCCGAAAATGCAAGAATCGTCATCCACCGTGGCCGCAGCGTCATAATTAAAGGCGCTGACATCGGTGCACCCTCGGCAACTGTCGAACTCGCAGGAGCCGTCGCTCAACGTGGCCGTCGGGTCATAGTTACATGCAATGTTATAGGTACAACCGGCACAGCTCGTAGTATCACAAGATCCATCGTCGACATTGGCAACCAAATTGAAATTACAGGCCTGAGGGTCTGTGCAACCGGGATACTCACAGGACCCGTCATTAAAGTCGGCCGTGGTTGAGTAATTCGACGCCACGTCATCGGTGCATCCGCCATAGACACAGGAGCCGTCATTCAGTAGGGCATCTACCTCGAAATTGGCGGCATCGGTATCGGTACATCCGTAGCAATCAAATGTGCAGGAACCATCATTTTCAGTGGCCGCAGGGTCGAAGTTACAAGCCCCGTCAACATTACAACCCTGAACCTCGTTCAGGTCACAAATGTTATCGAAATCAGAGTCGCTAATACAAGACCCATCACACTCATAGCCATAATTGGCATAAGTGCATGAACCATCTTCATCGGTTGCAGAGGCGCTGAAGTTGCACGCAGAATCGTCCATACAACCTGGAACTTCATCTTCATCGCAGACCCCATCTTGATCGATGTCGCTAAGGCAGGCCCCGTCACAGTCGAGATTGTCAGCACCATAAATGTCCTCGGGGAAGAGGCAGTTTTCGTTGTCTGTATAAGCCGTCGCCGGATCGTAGTTACAGGCGGTTTCCAATTGACATCCGCACTGTGGCTCACCCCACCGGATGGTCTGGAACTGCATGTTGTCGCCATCGCCATTTGGGAAGACCTGGACAAAGAGCTGACCACTAAACACCCCGTCGGTAGTGAATTGTCCGACCAATACGCGCAGGTCCTCGCCGGCTATGCCATTGGAAGCCCCGTTCAAGGAGAACCATCCCCCTCCGTAATTTCCTCCAAGCTCGATGTTGCCACCGGCCTCAAAATCGCTGAGCCATGGCTCTCCCTCCACAGTCGTCACTTCACCTTCTCCCGCTGAAGCGTCTGCAGCACTGGTCAAGCCAATGGTGACCCAGCTGTCAAACAGCACAGAAGGAATTGCATCATATACCATGGCATTGATTGAATGCGCGTTGGCAGCACCAAACGGATCCTGATGGAACGCCGTGCTGGTTCGGACGAAGCTCGGGTTGGACGCATCACCAGTCACGGCGCTCAGGAAATCACTTGCATTTGCCAATGTGACATAGACCTGATAGGTCGTCAGGCCTTCCAGCCCGCCTTCCAGAGTGTCAATATCGACCTGGTAAGGCCCCGTATTCGGGAAGATTCCATCACAGGAACAATAATCGCATGAACCGTCGTCAGCCGTGGCCACGTCGTCATAGTTACAGGCCAGAGCGTCGGTGCAACCCAGGCTCTGCAGAATGGTGATGGTGTGATTCGCCGTGGCCGAATTTCCGCATGCGTCCACCGCGGTGAACGTGCGGGTCACCACCGTAAAGTCGTTTGCTGAATCGTCCGTTTGATCATTGCTGAGCATGCTCACATTGCTGCAGTTGTCAGACGCCTCGGCGGTGGTCACGGGAATCCCGTCATAAATGCCAACCGTAACATTTGCTGGAATGCTGCTGAACACTGGTGCCACCGTATCGATGACCTGGATGGTCTGGACGTATTGGGTCGCATTGCCACAAGGGTCCGACGCGGAGAACGTCCGAAGCATCGTAGACTGTCCATCGCACTCCCCATTCACTGTCTCATCAGACACACTAATCGTCACAGAACCGCAATCGTCGGTGGCTTCGATGTCCGAAACAGGCACAACCGCGTCACAAGCGATGGCTGTGTCTGCTGGAAAGGAGATAATGGTGGGCGCTTCCGTATCCATCACCGTGATGATTTGGATGCCGACAGACTCATTTCCACAAGCATCGACCACGCGCCATGTACGGGCGCGATCCTCGCCCACACAAGGGTCCAAATTGAATAAAAAAGCATCGTTATAGGTGACGGTGTACTCAACGCAGTCATCGGCGACAAGCACGTCTCCAGTATTAGATGGGCTCAAGTCATCACCACAACCAATGGTCACATCTGCAGGCGTTTCAAACACGGGTGCATCATCGTCTATCACCGTCAAAGTCCAGACGGCAGTACTGGAATTACCAGCTACATCTGTTGCGGTGTACGTTCGTGTAATGATGGTGGCACACGCATCTCCGGATATTGTCTCCTCAAGAGAAACCGAGATATCAGAGCAGTCGTCCTGAGCCGTGACATCCGAAACTGGAAGTGCCTCATCACAACCCAATGTCAAATCCGCTGGGAAGTCGATGAATGCAGGAGCAATTGTATCCAAGTGCGGCCCAAAAGTGAGCATAACAAGATCTCCAAGACCTCCAGGCATGCCGTGTGGTAAAACCTGAACAAAAAACTGACCATTTGGTGCATTGTCGGTGGTGAGCTGAGCGAGCAAGACACGGTGGTCATCACCGGCGAGACCATTGGTTTTGTCACTGGTTGAATACCAGGCACCGCCAAAGAAACCGTCGATAGCAAAGCCCTGACCTTCTTCGAACCCAACCGTCCAACCTTCAGTCTCGGCTTCAGCCAAACTGATGTTGGCCTCTCCTGCTTCCAAGTTCGGCGCCTGATCAATTCCAATGGTCAACCAGCTGTCGTATTCGAGGGATGGAAAAACACTGAACAGCTCCGGGTTAATGGAGTTCGGGAACAGTCCACCGTTTTCATCCTGATAGAACGAACCTGATGTGCTGATGAACGTGGGATTGTCTGTATCCCCACTTACCGAACAAACCTTATCATCAGCGTTGGGCGTGGTGACATAATACCGGTATGTCGTCATGCCCGGAATACCGTCAAAGGCGACAATTTCCTGAACCAATGAGTAGCCAGCCATCGAAGAGGTAACATCAGAGCAGCAGAAATAGCAAGAGCCATCGTCATCGGTCGCTCCGGGGTTATAGTTGCAGCCATCTGAATTGCTGCACCCGCTGACTTCTTGTCCGTCACAAATGCCATCTGCGTCACTGTCGGCTAGGCAGTTGCCATCACAATCGACATGTTCGTTTGCAGGATAGGTGCAACTCGAACCATCTGAGTCGGTGGCTGCCGAATTGTAGTTACAAGCCACCACATCCGTGCAGCCGACCACCTCTTCTGAATCGCAAATTCCGTCGCCATCCTGATCACCACTGCAGTCACCACCGCATACGCCCAAGGCGTCGAGCTGGTTTCCAGCACAATCGCATGCGCCTTCAGCGATGCCAGCTCCGCCGCATACGCCGCACTCATCCTCGACCGCAGAACCGCCGCACTCTCCCGCGCAATCGACAGCGACCAAGCAGTTGCCATCACAATCCACGATATCAGAAGCAGGGTATGAACAAGAGCCATCGTCTTCTGTGGCCTCCGCATCATAGTTACACGCCGTGCTGTCGGTGCACCCCGAAGCACCGCAGGATATGGTTTCGAATCCAAATCTGCTTTCTATCAATTGTGACTGGTCCGCATTGGGGAAAATCTGCATATAGAATTGACCACTCAAATCACCATCAGTCGTGACTTGAGCGATGAGCACCTTTTTGTCCTCGCCTGCGATTCCGTTGGCACTGCTTGGCAGAATGTACCAGCCACCGCCAATAGGAGAGCTGATGTCCACGTTGCCCCCAGCGGAAAATCCAACCTCCCAAGACTCGATGTTGGGGTCCACAAGGACTGAGACGTCCGATTCGCCTTCCAGCAGATTTGGCTGCTGATCGATGCCAATGGTCACCCAACTATCGTACTGGACAGAGGCGAAAGCTGGCATATCAAAGAGAAGAGGATTGATGGACGCAGCTGTTGATCCACCCCAACTGTCTTGGTAAAAGGACGTTGTAGTATTCAGGAACAAAGGATCGTCTGCATCGCCAATGACAGCAGACAGAAAATCGTCTGTTGATGGAGTGCTCAGATACACTCGGTAGGTGTTCATACCACCGACCACATCTGTGGCTACGGTGTCTACTGAGAGCGAGAATCCGGCTGTGTCTCCAGTATACTGGATACAGGAATTCTGGGCGGTCGCGGTGCCAAAGAAGGTCACCAGCAAACAAGCGAGGGAGTACAGTTGAAAGCGCATGTTCATGCAGTTAAGCATATCTAAGATAGTTCATTTATCTAAGACTTATTTCATTTCATAGAGTTTTTTTGATTATTCGTCGTGTTTTAATTCGGTTACAGCACAGGGCGTGACCTCCCCTTTCCCCGGTCTACCTTTGTCCTTCTCATGTTTGATAACCTCAGCGACCGCTTCGAGAAAGCCTTTCAGCGAATCAAGGGCGAGGCCACCATCAGCGAGGCCAACATTGCCGAAACCACCAAGGAAATCCGCCGCGCACTGGTCGATGCGGATGTGAACTACAGCATCGCGAAGCAATTCGCGAACCGCGTCAAGGAAAAGGCCCTGGGCCAAGAAGTCCTGACTTCCGTAAAACCAGGACAGCTCCTCGTGAAAATCACGAAAGAAGAGCTGGCCGACTTCATGGGCGGACAGCACGCGGGGCTCAACATCAAGGGCAAACCCTGCGTCATTCTCATGAGCGGCCTTCAGGGATCGGGAAAGACAACCCACTCAGCTAAGCTTGCCCTTCACCTCAAGTCCAAGCATGGCAAGCGCCCATTGCTCGTGGCCTGCGATGTATACAGACCTGCAGCCATCGACCAACTCGAGGTGATGGGGAAACGCGTGGGGGCAGATGTCTTCACGCAAAGAGACACCAAAGACCCAGTGGCCATCGCCGAAGGCGCGTTGCGTCATGCCCGCAGCCACGGAAACGACACCGTCATCATTGACACGGCCGGCCGGCTCGCCGTCGATGAAGCCATGATGGACGAAATCGCCCGGATCAAGGATGCTGT
>Ga0209503_10000596_pt1 | contig 21134 bp, 29 predicted proteins | sample SouAtlMetagenome_2_FD_187448 | JGI IMG/M metagenome (GOLD analysis project Ga0209503, IMG submission 187448) | Marine eukaryotic phytoplankton communities from Atlantic Ocean - South Atlantic ANT15 Metagenome (SPAdes) (version 2) | ecosystem: Environmental > Aquatic > Marine > Oceanic | place... | reverse complement strand
AGCACCTGGATAGAAATGAATACCTTCTTTACTGAATGTTACCCAAATACTTCTCATGATCCAAACCCCAATTGACCTTTAATCCAATCATTAAGGTCTTGTTCTGTTTTAACTTCTACTTCCATTATAACCACTCTCCTATTTTCATAAACGCCAATGGTATTAATACCACTGCCACTATAGTTAAACTGATAAATGTTGCTAGTTCACTTGGATTATTATTAAATGGTTCCATTATGACCAACCTCCATCAATTGTTTCCATGACTTCATTCATATGACTAAGCATTTGTGTAATAGGTTCATCATAGTCGCCTATCTCATAATCAACACTATCTTGTTCCTTTAACATAGCCTTGACTATTTCTGCATTCTCGATTACACTTTCGAGTTCTTGTTTCATTTCATCTGATATTGCCATTATGCCTCCTTGTTAGGATTCCACATAACTAAATTTTTCTTCTTTAGTCTGTTAGCAACAATAGTATATCTATTTTGCTCTTCCTTCCATTCCTTTAACCATGTATGACCATCTCTTTCTGCATCAACAAAGATTGCATTAGTCATTGCTAACGGCACCAGTATTGCACAATGTATAATAATACTTGCTACTATATTATAATTAAACCAACCTAAATAGTTTGCGGCTAAAAAGCCAAAAAATACACTCCACATTACAAATAATACAAGCATAAAATATGTTTGTAGACTGGGATCTGGAATATACTTTAGTGGATTATATCTAACATCCATTACACGTCTCCAGCCATTAACAAGGCCCATTACAACTCTTCTAAATAAACTGGGTTTTTCCATCATTGGTTCTATCATTTCATTCTCCATCTAGTCGGACTCTGATGTAGTCTCTTATTACATGCATTCCGTATGATAGCCATGTAACTATCAGCAGACTCCAAATAATAATCTCTAGCACTCATTAGTCCTCAGTAAGTCTATCTAATTCCTCAGCATCATGTTTGCCGAGTATTTCTACATTATACTGGTCTTTTGCTGTTTTGTCAACAGTAAATGATAAGTCATAACCTTTGCTTTCAAGTATATCAACTTTAGAACAAAATTCGTTATATTCGCTTGTAGTTAAAATTGCCATTACGTCTCCTTTTTCTTTTCCCAAGGTAGGGGTATTTGTTTACCTGCTTTCTTCTCACTAACCATATGACTACTCATATATGCAAAAAAGCCTGCACCTATAGTAAATAAAATTCCTATAATTATATCTAATATTGTCATTAAAACTTATCTAACTCCTCTAGTAATTCTTCAGGAATGTCTGCACCATTCTTTACAAGAAACTTAAACAACAACACAACTAACTCCTGAATATCTTCCTCATATTGGAAGTCTCCATCATAAGATGCAGATGTTTTGATGCCATCATCGTCTGTTGCTGTTATATCTATTTTCATTCTACTGGCTTATCGCCTCCATCTGTATATTTAGACCAAGGAATAAAATGTTCCTTATCTAATACATCTTGTAATTGCATAGACCAAGTGCCTTCGTTAGTTTTATCAAAGCCTTTGTCATTAACTTTAAATGCTGTATTGAAATTATATTTAGACGAATTAGGCAAAATGGTGACTATAACAGGTATAAAATTGCTAAAATCATGTAATCCCATTTTAAATATATCTTCTGCATACTTAACATTATACTCTAATGTTAGTTTAATATTATTATCTAATATATGTAAAAGTAGTTCTTCCCAAAGTTTCCATTGATCAAACCTTTCAGGATCAAAGTAGCATATATGTATATGTGTACATTTTTCATTTAATGCTCTACTAAGTATTTCCTTTACTGGTTGATATCCTGCTACAAATAAAGTTTCCTCGCCATGTGCAACTGTATTGTCTACTTCTTTACCTACAAAGAACTTTACATCATTAAAATTAGGTTTATCCTTCACCGTCAAATTCTCCTGTCATTATTTCATGATTCATATCATCATCTCTATCGCCTTCTATATATTCTTCTTGTTCAAAGAAACTACCAAATGAATTACTTTTACCTGCTACCCAACCATTCTGTGTAATCTCATCTAGGAATAATCTATTATCCTCTAACATTTTAAAAGGGTCTGGATTTGCAGGGTCTAATAGTTCTTCTACGAACTTATCAAACATTAATATAATACCTGGTACATGAGGACTTCTTTCATTTATATTGGAAGTTTTCTTCTCACCAGATCTAAATTCTCTCCAGTCTATAGGTGCTCTGTGTTTCTCAACATCAGCAAGTCTGTTTGCTTCTATAAAGGCTTCTATATGATTATGTACACTATGACCCATATATAAACTATAACTTAAGGTGTCCCAACTAGTTCTAGATTCTTTACCTGCTTTATTAAGGTCTCCATGACCTTGTACACAAATATCTCCTACTGTTAGTCTATCCATAATAGGACCTTTAAAGGGCATTGGTAATGTTGAACCTTTTAAGTCCTTATTATCAACTGCCTTATCCATAAAGTATCCAAAACGTTTCTTATCAAAGAAGTTATATGTATATGTTTGTCCATATGCTGTATTAACAAAAGGTGAGGCCGCATCATAACTTACTTGTATGTTAGGACTATCGTGTTTCCTTAACTGCCTTTGTATGCTAGTTAAGTAACAACCCCAATGTAATTTACCTGTACCTAAACAATGTATCCAACCTTTGTCTTTTAACAATCCACGTTCTCTTAATTGTAATAACCTTTTTAATAGTTGTTCCATTTGCCCTATGTTGATACCTGCCATTGCATAGCCTTCCAGTGTTCTTGCTTCATCACCATAGTTCTCTTTTACAAATTCAGGGTCACTAAATGGAGTAACTAAGTCAAACCATTCTTGTGCCGAGGCATCATCTGCCCCACTAAGAACATTTAAGAACTTAGTTGCACCTGGTACCCTATTCTTTGTAAAGTAATCTAAGTTATATAAACTCATATCAATTGTTTGTTTTACATCTGTAAGACCTGTCTTTTTATTGTATGGTGGTATGGCCGCGAATGCTGGGAAGTCCAATGTCATGCTCCAATCTGCTGTATATTCCAACCAACGCAACATCTTCTCACATAGAGCTTCTCTGGCCTTGCTATCATGTGCTATAGCATCTTCCCAGTCTAACTTAATGACGCCTTTCGCTATTTGAAAGCCGCCTGAATCCCCTAATATAACTGTTTTACTTCTATCACGTTTTTGTATCATACGTTCATGTATATCAGTTTTATCTAAATCTAACTGGGCATGACCGGCTGAATACAAACCATATGGATAGTAATAATATCCTTTTTCTTCATCGAGGAAGTTAAGACCCTGTAGTCCTCTTTCAAAGCCTTCAGGACATCTCATAGTATCTACTTCATCTTCATACTTTGCTAATTGCCTTGTATAAAAGGCACTAATTGCCGGTAAGTATAAGGCATAGTCTTGTGTTTTCTTATTGAAGTCCATTAAACAGTACTCTCACTTTTATATAAAATATATGTAATACCTATACCTAAAACAATAGGCATGTTGCCAGTAATCCATTCTAATGTAGGTCCCATTATGTCTATACTAAGTAACACTCCTGTCACTAACACTAAGAAAAATAATGCACCTGCTAGTTCAAATAAATTTGTTATTATATTTGCTAATACTTTCATCTTAACTCTTGGCTGGCAACAAGTATGTATATTTTGCCATTCCACTATCTACAATAATTTGTAATAGTCCTTCATCATTAATACTCATTACACAATTTCCTGAATCACTTAATCTAAGTATTCTTAAAACTATATCTAAAGGCCATCTCCAATCGCCTTTAATCTCACCTTCAATAGTATTACTAACATGTATTTTAGTTCTATCACTAACTCCATCGCCTATATGGAAGAACAAATCTGTACCATTAGTTTTAGGACTAAAGTTTGCTTCATATGTGCTTAACACACTATTAAAGTAAGTTAAATCTTTTAAATTTTTATCTGTAGGAACAACGTTTACATCAAACTCTGCACCTTTAAATTTAATACTTTTTAATTGTTGGTTAATTACATCTGCTAACATAAATCTGTAATGTGCATCATTACCATCAGCACTTGTAAACTCAACTTCAACTGGAACATTATCACCGTTGCGTTCTTGTGTTTTAACTGTTACAGTTGCATCAGCATCATCAAAACCTGGATATTGTAAATATCCTTGTAACACACCCATTCTACTTAGACCAATAGTTGAGTCAACTAAGTCTGGAACTGGTTGATGTGTTTCACCTTTAAATATTACAGTCTTGTCTGCATCTACAGTTTCTACTTCAGTAGATTCAACTGTTCCTGTAAGTTTTACTTGTTCAAATATCCCTAAACCATGTGTGTGTTTAAGAACGTCTTTTAATATATCTTTTATAGCCATTTATTATTTCTCCGAGATACACTCATTATACATTATTATTTAGATAAGTCAATTGTTTTTTTCCACTTTTTTAAGATCAAAATTCAAAAAATGTTGACAATGTTTTACTTTGTGTAGTCCTATCTAAATCAAATCCCATAGGGCTCAACACATTCTTTACTTTCTTATCCACAACAGTCTCTTCCATTAATTCATCGTCAAATGGCAAGTCTTTAAACCATTGTGGTAAGTTAAGTTCATCTGTAGGATATGCAACACTTGTATATCCCATAGGATTGCTTTTTAGTTTACATACAATTACTTTCATACCATCAGTAATAGGCAAACTGTATGCATCACTATTTGCTTGTTTAAGGTTATTCCAATTAATACTTGCTCTCACATGACCAGGTATCATTGTACTTTTACCTTCTTGTTCTAATAAATCTAATTTGTGTAATCTCATATTACTTGATACTTTTGCTTGTTGCATCATTCTACCAGTGTACATTGTGACATTGTTGGCACGTTTGGGTGTTCCTTTTTCCCATGCAGGTAAATTTTTAAAGTAATCCTTAAACTTAATAATTTTATCTAGTACTTCACTTTCACTAGCACCATTCAGACAATCAACTAAAACATCTTCTAAGAAGTCTTGTATAAACTCAGGAGTATCAGAACGTTTAATCTCTAACCCCATTGCCTTAAGTTTACCACCTTCTGGTTGATAACCTTCTATATCTAGACATAAGATAGCATATCTTTTCTTTGTTAAAAACAATCCTGCTTTACCAACTACTTCTCTACCTGCAATCATTACTGCACCTTTATCTAGAGGAATATTAAATGTGTCTTTAAGCATTTGTGGGAATGTGTCACTTACTGTATTGGATACATGATCATATAATTTAATTGCACTATCCATATCTAATTCTTCGCCTTCTGGTAAGGCAGGTACTGCCGTAAAGTAAACGGAGTCAGTATCACCATATACAATAGTGTCGCCCTCATAATCATATACACCTGTTAGCATACGATTTGTTTCAGCCGCCATGTGCTGTGTAATTGCTCTTCCAGTTAATGTTGTACTTTGTCCTATACGTTTATCATAAAATCTACAACCAGGATTAAGTAAAGCACCATATAAACTATTCAACTGAATCTTTTTAACCAACTGACGTTTATCCCAAAATGCTTGTTCCTCATTAGATGTTGCGGCTTTCTTCTTAGCCTGCATTTCTTGTCTTTCTTTATACCAACGTTCTAATAGTCCAGGCACTATACCTTGGAAGTCTGTTTTAAATATAGTACCGTTAGCACTAATACACCAAGGTTGCCCACTATTATAAATTAAGTTATATACATCTGCACCAGTAACTTCATGTGTTGAACCGTCTTCCATATCCAATTTCATCATATGATCAACATCTTTGTTCTTAACAAATTCAAACTCATTAGTACCAAACTTACCATGCCATGCATCTGCAAAACTTTTCTTTTCTAGTTTTTGTAAATTTGTAATTTCTTCAATTGTATAATCGTCTCTAAGTTGTCCAACAATAGTTTCTCCTCCCATGTTCAGGGCACGGATAACACTAGGATATAGGGAGTTTAAGTCCATACTGCCTATCCATTCGTGAAAGCCTTTCTTAGGAGTTGCCACAAAGGCACCAGCCGCTGTGTCTTTTTCCGCCGCTTTGTTTCTATCAGGAACAACCATATCACGTCTATGTGCTTCATTTATTATAGCAGACTCTGTAGTTGCTACAGCACCCATTGTTGTTGGTATCAGTACAGTATTCTCATGTGCGATAATGTTTGCTAAATCTATAAACTGTAACTTCTTATCCATTTTGTCTAACAACATAACATCTTGTATGTTGTATTCTAAAAACTTTAGGAAGTCATGATTGTAAAGCCTATCTAAACTACCCTCATAGGCAACCTTTTTCTCACCTACTTCCATTTCACCAATATAGTCTAATCTGTAACTATGCCTTTCCTCATAATTATATTTTCTGTAAAGTTCTAAATAATCTAAATGTATTCTACCAACTAAATCATAACTGCTAGTAACTTTACCAAACTTCTCATATTGTCTTTCTTTAGGAAGTTTTTTAAGTAAACACATACGTCTTGTTTCTGCTTTACCTAATGTTTTAATAATCCTATTAATAGTGTAAGGAATATCATATCCTTCTGAGTTCCAACCACTTAATACATCTGCATCTTCTATAACATCTAAAAATGCATCAAGCATTTCTTTTTCAGTTTTAAATAACATTACTTCAGGTAATGGCTTTGCTACTTCTAATGCTTGTTCCCAACTTAAAGTCTTAGGAGGCACAGCCAAACACACCATAGCATCCATCCATTGTAAGTAAACACCTATAGCAGTAATTGGAGTAAAAGGATCATCAGGACTACTAAATCCTCTTGTAGGATCAAAGTCTACCTCAATATCAAAAAATGCTGTTTGTAATTTAGGCGCATCAACATTCAAATAATGTTGTGCTAGTGTTTTATTAATAGGACGAATGTCGCTTTCAAATAATCCATTATGTTTGTTTATGCCTACATTCTTTTTAAAGTCTTTAATGTTTTGGCATTTTACTTCTGTAACTGGATGTCCAAATATACTTTTATGTTTACCCTGCGGGTCACCATAATAAAAGTTATGCTCTGGAACTAGTTCTTTAATTATACGTTTGCCATCCACTCGTTCCACTACTGTGACAATGTCTTTGCCTTGTTCGTAAAATGCGTCTACATAACTCATAGATGTGGATTCCTCATAATGCTATTATACTACATAGCATATGGTTTGTCAATATATTAAAGTGTTTTACCGACGGACTCTAAAATAGTTTCTAGTTCGTCAAATTTGTCATATTCATCAGTAAATGATGCCTTATGAGCAACCTTAACTGCTTTCATTAATACTGCTGGTTTAAGATCCATCTCTTCTGCTATTGCTTTAACAGTTTCCCTTAAACCTGTGTTAAGAGCGTCTACTTCATGAAGTACTTGGTCGCCTTCAGTGATAAGTTTTTTAAGTCTTGCGATTTCTTCTTGATTAAAAGTTTTATTAAATGCCATATTATATACCCTGTATGTGTCTGTATCTATATTTATTAGTGGAATATGTATTATAACAGAAATATAGGCAAAGTCAATCTTTTATAAATGTGTTTACTTTTATGCTTAATTCTTTCTTTGGAATGAAGCCATTAGGGATATCTACATCAACAACATATACACCTTTTGTACCAAAAGGTTGTTCCATAGATATTTGATTTAGGATTTGAGAGTCTGTAACTTGATTGCCTGACTCATCATAGGCAATGAATTGATCTCCAGTAAAATGGACTTCTATTAGCATTATACTTCTAGACTTGCTTCAAATGTAAAGTCTAGTTCTGGAAATTCTAAAGATAATTCTTTTGATATCTCATCACCCTCTTCTTCGTCTATTTGAGACTCTAAGATGATTTCATATATCCACATATCGCCGTCGTTGTCTTCGCTAGTGTAAGCCATAACTTCAACACCTACTCTAACTTTATCTTCGTCGTATGCTGTTAATACTTTAGTTGGAACAACACTTTGCACAACATCAAAGAAAACAATAACGTCCTCATCAGGAAGTTCTGCTCTCGTTAATATTCTTACAAAGTGTTTTATAAAAATTTAAATAACCAAATAATGAATGCCATTGTAACCATTCCTTTAATCCAACTGATCCAAGCAACCTGATACATAGACAAGTCATACTTTTCAATAAAGTCTAACGTTGCGTCTTTATGCCATTCTTTAAGTTCTTTCATAGTGTTCCTACTGTTTACTAAAGGCTTTTCCTGCCTCACTAATACCAAATGCGCCTAGTGTTACTACAACAAATGATGTGTATATTGTATCGGATATTTTTAAGTCCATATCCCAAAATGCTGTAATTAAATCACATGCACCAAATACAACCATTAGTGTAAAACTTGCAAACCCAATTATTGCCTTCTCATTGATGTCATTTTCATCTCTAAATAATGCACCAAAAGAAAACCTTTCTTGTGGTTTAGCGGCCGCTGTTGCTATCGCTAATTCTTTTCTGAGATTATTCATCTCGTTGATCTTGTCTTGTGCCTCATCGACTTTTAAGACAAGTTCAGTATATTTTTCTAAGTCAACTTGTACGTTGCCTTTTCCTTCTACCTCTGCCATAGTTTACTCCTTCTATGTGTGTCTACCATATAGTATTTATCATGTTTAGTAAGTAAACATAGTATTTTTCAATAAATATACATATGGCAAAACTAACTGTATTAGTAGAATCCGTTGGATCAAACTCGTTCAAATGCATCAATACATTAATAATGGAAACACTAAAAGGTTGGACTTCAGAGCCTAATATAGGTTGGCATGAATCTAATCATTATGTATGGGGAGAACTACAAAAGGATACAGAACACTTTGAATTTATGTCTACTGAGGACTATATATTACAGAACGACCATAGTAATCCAGTTATATATCTTATAACTGTACCATTTATAAATGATCACCTTAATACTACTTGGACCCGTTGGATACCTGATAATACATTAAAAGTACTAAAGGAACATAACGTACCTATTGTTTTAAGCCAACCACATGAATACTATTTGGGGCATTTGGTACAGAATGCTTATCATCATTTTAAACCAACAGAAGAATTAGCATTATTAAGTCAAGCATTAGATACACAAGGATTAATTCATAACGACATTATTATACATGGCATTGCCGCAACAAATAGTAAAACTGGATTTTGTCCTGTAGGGCAACGTAGAGTATATGAAGCATATTGTTATGATTACTTTAATAGAGGAAAACATTTACATAATGAATATAAAGACCTCGATCTAAGTAATTCAGTTATGCAAAGATATAAACATTTAACATATGAAGATCATTTTAATAACGTAGATCAAAAAGATAAACTAAGTGTTTGTTTTAATAGGCAACCTAGAGATTTAAGATGTGTATTATTGCTATCCTGTGCAGAACAAATAGACAGTTCTGTGTTTACATTTTTAGCAGAAGAACCTTTGCATAATCCTATGACAAATACAGAAGTATTTGAAAGACTAGAAAGTTCTTTATTAGAACTTCCTGATACACCTTATAAACAAAAACTTAAAGACAACATACCTCTTGTAATTAAAAAACTAAACCATCTTAACCTAAATGAATTAGAGGGAGAACGTTTTGATCATATGAATGCAAACTATGTATTAAATACACAAAGGCAAAGAGCATGGTTTGAAATGGTCACAGAGACTCATGAATGGTCTAAAAGAGATTTTGCTTGTTCTATAATTACGGAAAAAACAATATGGCCTATTTTAAATAATATGCCTTTTTGTGTGCAAGGACACAGGGAAAACTATCAGTTTCTAAAAGATTTAGGATTTAATTTATTTGAAGAATACTTATTGCAACAAGAAGCAACAAAAAGAGACTTAGTTAATGAGAACTTAGATATGAGTGTACTACATGCAACTGATCAAATGTATGAAAGGTTTGATGCATGGTATAAAACTACTAAATTTATTATGGACACCAAACAATTAATTAAACATAACTTTGAATTACTAGTGGAAACAGATTGGCACGGAAAAGAGAAGAATGATTTTATAAAAATATATGAGCATTCAAGGACCGCCAACAGGTCATATGATTTTCATATGAAAGATAAATTTAAGTTTTAGGCTATTTTAATTCTATTGATAATAGTTTCCATACCGTTGTGGTATCTGCCTTTGCCTTGAGACTTTACAAAACCAGTAATAGTAATATCGTCACCAACAGTTAATCCTTTATCAGAAAAGAACTTTAAAATATGTTGGTTATCAACACTACATGAGATAATGTAACTCATAGTTCTAGGAATAAATCTAACAAATTCTACAGTTGCATTATAAGTTTCTCTTTCATGAAGTTTGCCTATTTTTTCACTAGTTCTTGAAAGAGCAGTTTCTCTGTCTGTCCATCTGTCTTGATCTAATTTATTAAGATATACTTTAGGTAAACTAGATGCAATACCTATTTGGTCTTTTTGTATTGTTTCTGATGTTACTAGTTTAAGAACATTACGTTCAAAGTCAGTAAGTTCTCTTTCTAATGCCTTAAAACTTAATCCTTTTAGATAGTCAATTATCTCTACTGCCAAGTCAGTATCTTTTTGTTCTATATTAAGTTTTGCATCTGAAAAGAAATGGGAATATAGTAAATCACTATTGCATGATTTACCTTCAAACTTTTTATCAAACCTAACGTCATCTTTCTTGATGAAACCTTTGTTCAGTGAATATGCAGAACAACTTGCTGATAATACGTCTATAATTTTTAATCCCATAAGTTACTCCTTAATTAACTATACATATAGTATAGCAAAAAAACACACTTTGTCAAGTGTTTTTATCAAAAATATTACTTAAAATATCATCTGCTCCTTCTGATACAAATGCTTTAATTTTTTCTAAATCTAGAATAACTTCTATTATTTCTACCTTTGCATGTTTAATATTTATTGATTTTAATATATCAACAGGATGTTGAATTTCTATAAATTCAGGTAGCATCTTTTTAGGTATTTCAATTACTTCACCTTCTTCAGCAAGTGTAATTGAAAAATTGTAAACAAACTCTTTTGGAATACTATTCGGAAAGACTTCAGTGAGAATCATCTCTAATGATTCTCCTTGTTCTGTACGTTTACCTAAAAGGACAATTTTAGTGCCCTTATTAGCCACGTTACGAAGTCTTCTTAGGTCTACCTGGTCCCTTTTTAGGGGCAAGGTTTGGGTCCATTGAGAATGCCTGAGCTCTTTTAGCCTCTGCATCAGCCATTAAGGCTTTAGCATCTTCTTCTAAAAGATCTGCTTGAACTAATAAACCTTCTGCTTCTCCTTCACCTGATACTACTGGTGTTGGTCTCTCCAATGTTTCTGGAGCAACTTCAGTATTTAATGGTGGATTAGAACCTGTTTCTAATTTATTAATTTCTGCGTTTACTTCTGCTAAAGAAATACTATCTGCAGGTGTTGGTGTAAGATTTACATTACCAACTGCAACTTTAATAAGTTTTTTACTAAAGTGTAAGTCATTAAGCATGTTTGAACCATCTGTAAATGTTCTTCTAGATAATACTTCTGATACATTATTAGATTCCTGAGCTTCTAAACTTTGAACTACATTCATTAAGTCGTCATGCTTCTGGTCTTCTAGTGTACCGGTTTCAACTATTAAACAATTATCTGGTTCATTAGGCACTTCTCTAAACACCACAACACAAGGTTTTTGTCCATGTGTGCCTACGTGTTTCATTATATTAGCCATATTTTCTCCAATTATTCAGCAGGTGCTTCTGCTGGTGCGTCTGCTTCTGCTGGTGCTTCACCGTCTGCTTCTGCTTTCGCTTGTTGCTCTGCCGCAACATGATTTAAGAAGGCAGTTAGTTTATCAAAAACTACGCCAACTTGTGTCAATTCGTTACCTCTAAAGGCACCTCTTTGAGACGCAAGGTCTACAATTTGTGCTAGTAGTTGTAGGTCTTGAAGACCAATGCTTTCAGGAACAACGTTTTCCTCAGGTGCTACAGAATCTACTGGTGCTTCTGTTTCAACTTTATTTTCTTTTGCTTCAGCCATTTTATCTCCTTAAGTTATTAATTGCTGTATTTACTTGTTATTATTTAACAAGGGTGTTAATCACATTACTGTAAAAATGGTTATTTTTTTATACGTTCTAGTCCTCTACTAGTAGAATAAAAATTTATGAAATTTTCTTTATCTATAGGTAGTTCAAAATAGATTTCGTATTTTACAGTACCGTATATATTCTCTGCCTTATAATAGCACAGACCTTCTGTACCAAAGTCTAAGTAATCTATTACATCTGTATAAGGCTCATCCTTTTTAAAATCATCATGTAATTTAACTTTATTTCTCAACATGGTAACATATAATTCGTTACCATGCAGATTAGTCCAGTCTGTATTAGACAATAGTTTAGTTTCGTTAATCACTTTTTCTATCGTAAGGTACAGTTATACCAAAAGGTGCTTCTGGTGTTGTGCCACCATAACCCTGGCCATGTACAATAAACAATGTATCACAGTAGTTTTCATCTCCCCAACTACCCCAAGGATAACCATCTGTAAACATAATGTGTTTCTTAGGAACAATACCCTCATCTTTCATATAATCAAACACACAATCAAACTCAGTACCACCACCACCTTGGATGTCGTACTCTAAAAACTCTTCCATATTGTGTGGTGTAAATGTTTGTGGATTGTGTACTTCAGTATCAAAACAGAACAAATGTATTCTAAAGTCTGTATATTGATCCATAATGCCTTTAACTTCTGAAAGGAAGTCTCTTAACATTTCATCATATATTGAACCAGACACATCCATTGAAATTGCAACATCTATAGTTGTTTCTCTATCCATACCAGGCAAGTAGAACCCTTCATTAAGTCCTTTTCTGCTAGGATTCATCATAGTGTAATCACTTTTAACAACACTTTGAATTTGCATAGCAAGTAATTCTCTCCAATCAAGTTGAGGATTAAGTAAATCAGATAGCATTCTTTTTACGCCACCTGGTAAGTTACCAGCACCAGCCGCCTTGGCTGATTGCATTACTGCATTCTGAAACTCTTGTTTAATTTTTTCTTTCTCTTCAGCAGTATATTGTTCAGGACCTGACCCATCGCCACCTGCTTTTGGTTGATCACCCTCTTCATCTCCTTCTGGAGCATCACCAGAAGCAGGGTCGTCGCCCTCTTCTCTGTCTAAGTGAACATCTAAAGTTTGAGTATATTGTATTCTACCCTGCTCTTCCATTTCTTTAAACAGTTCATCGTAAATTTCCTCAGAAATCATGCCTCTATATTTCCAGTCATAACAAATTTCTACTAATTTAATTTGCTCACCTACACGACCATCTATTAAGTCTGCATTTATAACATAGTCATTAGCAATATTCCAAAGCATTGGGTTTCTATCGCCTCTTCTAGAAACATCCATGTGGTCATAAACACAATGTAATACTTCGTGCCCTACAAGGAAAACAACTTCTGCATCACTAAGTGCGGCAACAAAATTTCTATTAAAGTAAAAATATTTCCCATCTGTTGCGGCTGTTGGGCACCAGTCTGTAGCATCTTTAAGTAATAACCTCGTTGCAAGGTTACCAAAGAAAGGTGCAGACATGAGCATCTCAATTCTTGCTTTAATAAGTCTATCTATAACTTCTTCTGAAGTCATAGTAGTTTCTGGTATATCAACTATTGGTTTACTAGCAACGTCCTTAGGCGAACTTGCTTTAGTTTTAGTATCTAGTGTATCTGTTGTCATATGTTACTCCTAACATTTATACTATATATTATAGCAAATTTTTTGTATTTGTCAACCGTAAATTCCTTTATTTACAAAGCCTTCTTCAACAACTTTATTGCTAATGTCGTCTCTAATATAGTACTCTGCTTCAGTATCCCAACCTTCAAATACTGTTTTTTTAAGTGTTAAGGTACTTTTGTCTGTATTGTGAGGATACCAAGCATCTTCGTATTCTCCCCAACCTTTAATGAATATTGTGTATTTCTTTTCAATCATTAATATATAATAACACAAAAGCACATATTGTCAACCTTTTTCAACCAAAAAAATACCCCCTAAAAGGAGGTATTTAATTTCTAAATTACTTAGAATGACTTTGAAACACCAAAAACAAAACTGTCTTCGTCTTTCATCATAGAGTTATCGTCAGCCATAAAACTAACAAAACTTGCTGAGCCTTCTAATCCCATAGGTAAATCAAACGATTTAGAAAGTGTGAGGTTGTCCCCTACATCTTCCCACATACCATAAGATACATCAACACCCATAATAGAATGTCCAAGTTCTAAATAGTCTGTGAAATCATCTTGACCCATATAGTATTCTACTGACACACCCATTACAGATTTGCTAACAAAGATTTCGCCGCCATCTAAGTCTGCATCACCGTTGTAACCATAGTCAATATATCCTACTGTCCAGTCACCATTAGACCAACCACCATACAAATCAGTTTCTAAGTCTGATCCGTCTGCTAAGTCGATTTGTCCAATCCATGCACCAACCATAAAACCGCTTTCGCCAAACATGTGGTTGTAATCTACCCATGCTGATTGACTGCCGTCAGTTTGTGATACACCTCTGAATAGGTAATCTGAATCAAGTCCACCACTAAATCCTGCAAATGCTGGTACTGATATAAAAGATAATACCGCAACTGCTAGGGAATTTTTTAATAATTTATTCATTATTGTCTCCATATTAAATGATTATTTATTTGGATATCTTTGGTGTGTGTTAAAAGATTGATACTATTATTTATCGTATTTTGGAATACAAATTTAGTAGTATTTACAGTAAAATCGCCCTTTTAGGTTATGTAAGAGTACAATTCTTCCCAATTCTTAACAATTTTGCCATCTACTTCTTCATTCATATTATGACCATGTTCTATTAGAATGCCTTTAAGTCCAACGTTTGTGCCTGCCTTTAAATTTTCAGGCTTGTCTTCTATCCAATAATTACCTGGATATTTTGCGCCATATTCTGCAAGTATCTCATCTTTATCTGCACCGGTATCTAAACATATAACATCCATAAAAGAGTCGCCCATAAGTTTCTTTAAGTTTCTAACTCTTAACTCTTTTGCATAAGGATCTAAACTAAGACTTGTAAGTGCAATAAATTTATATCCGTGTTTCTCATGTAGCAAGTTAATGTACCATTGTGCGTCTCTGAGTGGGGGCAAAAATCCTATTGCGGCACTTTCATTAAATTGTTTAACAAGTTTGTTTCCTTGTTCTCTTGTCATGCCATATCTTAGTCCAACATTATATTGGAATTGATATCCTTCTACAAGTTCATGTCCGTGATGTTGCATCCAAACATTAAACCCTTCTTCCCAGTCTAATACTACGCCATCAATGTCTGTAAGTATAACTTTGTTCTTTTTCATACGATTCTCCTAGTTACAGTCATATTATACAAGAAAAACAGCATGTTGTCAAGTAAAAAGGTTAAATAGTAGTATGGCAACTAAGCAATTTACAGTATTTCCAAGCATCGTTTTTGAAGACAAAATGGAGTTTTCAAAAGAAATAGTTGAAAAATTATTATCAGATGTTGACACACTAATAGAAAACGGAAGGGTAGATGAAACTAATTATGGTTGGAACACACCTAAAGGAACAACATTAGGAACCAACTTAGGTAGACTTACTTCTTTACTTGGTAACAAATTTTTAGATATATCTAGTAAAGCATGGGGAGTAAATTTAAACATAGAGATGACAGATCCTAAAGTCCATATGATTAAACCATTACATGCTATTATGCCTACACAAACAAAATACAGTTGGTACACAGCAGTATTGTTTTTACAAACAACCTCTGTTGGGCCGCATTTAAAACTAGATAATTTTAATGCAAGTGTGGCAAATGTTCCAGGCGTACACAATCCTGAATTATTAATAAAGCCTAAAAATAATAAAATTATTTTTTATCCTAGTCATATCCCTGCTAGTTTCACAGCAAATTTAAGTAGAATTAATTGTATTGGATTTACAATGAATTTTATGGTCAAACAATAGTCAAAAAAAATCCCCAACAAGTGAGGATTTTTAATCTCGAGACTGAGTGTTTTAGTTTATGCTAATGCAAATGCCTTAGCCGCCACTGTTGCTGATGCTAAGTTAATACCATCTACAGTTCCTAATGCGATAACTACGTCTTCTAAGTGAGCCGCTAGTGTTTCTGAATTAGATCCATCATATGTATCTGCTCCATATTCACCTTCGATCATCATTGCTGATACCGTATTAGAGTCAGTTAATGCTCCAAATCCTAGAATATTAAAACCTGCTCCCATAATTGCATTATGTACTGCCTGGATTGCTGATTCTGGACCTGTTTTTGCATTAACGGCCGCTGGATAAGTAATTTCAATTAGTGAAACTTTTTTACCAATAAAAAACGTATCTTCATCTACGAATATTGGTGCTACTTTAGTTTGTGCCATTGTTATTCTCCTGAATGTAATGTACAATTTATTTGTACGTTACAAGTATTTATCTTTTTTCTTGTCACTTGTCAAAAAAAAGGCCCTTAATAAAGAGCCTTTTTAATTTTAGTTTATTTACTAACTAACTGTTATTATACCCAGTTGTAATGTACTGAAACAACACCAGCACCTGCTGAAGGGCTGACTGCGTTATCACTAGCATCAAAGTAATTAACTGTAACTGTACCGCCACGTGCTATAGTAACATCTCCGTCTAGTTCTACAATGTAGTTTCCTACTGTTGAACTATCTGCATCTGCTTTAGCAATCAATGTGTTACCACCTGATTCTGTAACTGTAATATAGTTTACATTATTACCTGAAACTGCTGTACTAATTTTAACAACTAACTTGTCTGCATAATAAGTTCTAGAACTTACGTTAGGCATAGTACCTACCGCTGAAGTTGTATTACCAGTTGATAATGCCGCTCTAAGTATAAGACCGTCACCACCATTATTAGCAACATAGTCAACAACTGCCGCTGATGTTGGGATACTAGTATCATTATCGTTGTTACCAATACCATCGCCTTCATCAACAAACTTAGTTACTGCAATACTTTCGCCACTGTCAGTTAATGTACCAAATGATACAACACCTGAAGCAGTTACGCCTGTTGCAATAATTCCTGCCGCTTCTAAATCAGCCGCCGCTAGTGTTAAATCACCAGCAGTTGATCCGTCTGCAGTAGTAGTTGCCGCTATAAACCTATCTGCTGATTGGTCCCAACCAAAGAAACCGTTGTTACCATCTGTTCCTCTTTCATATATGTGACCAATGTCATTAGGGTTAGCACCTGTTAATCCACTTTGTAGTGTAATTAAGGTGTCAGTTATAGTTGTGTTAGTTGAATTAACACTTGTTTGCGTTCCACTAACAGTTAAGTTACCGCCAACTGTTACATCACCAGATGTAACCATTGTTGTAACACCACTTAGAGCACCGCCAGTCATTGTAGCAGTACCGTCTGTTAATGTACTTGATGTAACACTTGTTAAACCAGACAATGTTGCGTCTAAGTTTACAGTTAATGTATTACCTGAACCTACTGTAGTTACGTTAGTACCACCAGCAATATCAAGTACTTCACTGTCAAGATCAATACTTAAAGCACCACCAGAGTCACCTTGGAAATCAAGGTCTGAACCAGTAATTGCTGAGTCAACGTATGCTTTAACAGATTGCTGTGTTGGGATAAGTGTAGCACTATTAGATGCCATGTTATCTTCATCAACAAATCCTGTTGCAGTAATACTACCATCGCTTAAAGAACCAAATTGTACAGTTCCTGAAGCAGTTGCGTTTACAACACCAGTAATGTTACCATCACTAATACTTGCCGCACCGTCAGTAATTGTTCCACTAGCAGTTAAGTTTACAGCACCTGTTAATGACCCTGAAGCCAAAGTTGCTGTTCCATCTGTTAAACTACCACCTGTTACTGCACCACTGGCTGTAACTGTAGTTGCTCCACTCAAAGCACCTGAACTTAAAGTTGCTGTACCGTCAGTTAATGATCCACCTTGTACTGCACCACTAAATGTTGCCGCAACACCTGAACTAATTGTACCAGCATCATATGTAGCCGCACCATCATTAAATGATCCTGCTGTTACAAGTCCACTAAATGTAGCACTTACACCTGAACCGATTACACCAGCATCATATGTAGCAACACCGTCATTAAATGAACCTGCTGTTACAAGTCCACTAAATGTACCTGCAACCATACCTGTTAAGGTAGTGTCTAGGTTAACTGTTGCTGTATCAGTAGCCGTAACTGCTGTAGTAATGTTAGTACCACCTGCGATGTCAACTGTGTCTCCACCGTTTACAGTTTGTGTTCCTGAATCAGCACTTAATGTCCATGATGTACTAATTGCCGCTGTGGAGGCATTTGTAATACGTCCTTGTGCGTCAATAGTTAGAACTGGTATTGCTGTACTGCCACCATATGAATCGGCTGTTACTGCCGTATCATCTAGAGCAAAAGTAACTGCGTTATTACTAACTGTTGATGTAAGTCCTGTTCCACCTGCTAAGTTAAGTGTTTCACCAATATTAAAAGTATCGTTAGAACCACTGTCTGCGTCTAATACAAAACTTGTACTTAGAGCACTTACTGTAGTATCTACGTATGCTTTAATTGATTGCTGAGTAGCACCAAGAGTTGCACTATCTGAAGCCATATTGTCTTCATCTGCAAATCCTGTTAATGTGGCACCAGATGCACCTGTAAAGGAAGCACCAGTAATCGCACCAAATTTTGCCGCACCTAATGTACCTGATATAACTGAATCTGTATCAGTTGCATCAGCGATGTACATAAATGCACCATCAGTGTCGTCCATTCCAAAGAAACCAGACTTAGCACCACTGCTGTTGTATAGGAATTTAACACCTCTGTCTAAGTTATCATCTGATCCTGATGCTCCAACTTGGAAGATCGGGTCAGCAATAGTAACAACTGTAGAGTTTGTAGTTGTTTGCGTTCCTGTAACAGTTAAATTACCATTAATAGTAACGGTATCTGCTGTTATGTCGTCTGAAAGTAGGTTACCTGAAACTGTTACATTATTTGTAACTGTCAAGTCATTACCAATTGTAACGTCAGCCGGTTGACTAATAGTTGCTCTAACGTCAGTACCTACTTTAGTTACTGCAACTGAAATCTCGTTTGCTGTTCCAAGGATTTGTAAATCATCTGCTGATAAATCAACGTCTTGACTTCCACTGTCTCCATCAACTGTTAGTGATGTAGTAATTGAAGCAGTTGATGCCGCTGTCAATTGTCCTTGTGCGTTAAATGTTAATACTGGGATAGCCGTTGCAGACCCTACTGATCCTGCTGTTATTTGGTTATCCAATGCAACTGTTAGTGTATTACTACTTCCAGTTGTTGTTATTCCTGTTCCACCTGCGATGTCTAAAGTTTCGCTGTCTAAGTCAATACTTAGGGCTCCACCTGAGTCACCTTGGAAGTCTAAATCACTTCCAGTCATTGAGGCGTCAACGTATGCCTTAATGGATTCTGAAGTTGCTAATGTTGTAGCACTTGCTGATGCCATTGAGTCATCGTCTATGAAAGAAGCAATAGTAATTGAACCATCGCTTAAATCGTCAAAAGTTACTGTAGTTCCAGATATTGCCGCTTTAGTTGAACCACCAATAATTGTGCCGTCTATTGCACCACCGTCGATGTTTACACTATTTGCCGCCTGAACTGCTAAGTTCCCTAGTCCCAAGTTGGTTCTTGCACCACTGGCTCCAGTTGCACCTGTACCACCGTTTGCAACTGGTAATGTACCACTTACATCTGATGCTAATGCAACCGCTCCAGCAGACATCGTGCCGCTTGAAACTTTAATTACACCTGAAGAACTACTGAAATCTTGTCCTGTACCACCATATTGCGAACCAATTACGGTTGCCGTCCAAGCACCTGATGTTACACTACCAAGACGTAAGTCTTCTAGTGTTGATCCATCTGATTGTGTTAAGTCAAATCTTCCATTACCTGAATCGTATTTTAAACGACCCCCAGATTTTCCCATTTGGACGTCTGACGCAATACCTTTGATACCAAAGTTTTTAATGTCAGCCATTGTATTTCTCCTAATACTTTGTGTTCTAATTCGTTATCGATAACGTATCGCTTTCGCTGAACGTTACAAGTATTTATCTTATTTTGATATATTTGAGGACTTAGTCTTAGATGTAAGTTAGTTTAACTGTAACGTTTCCACTACTTGCGCCATAGTGGTTACAACGTACTCTAATTAATTGCTCTTGGGTTTCTGATGCGGGGTATGTGTACTCAGGATTTGTAATAAACATCTCTGCAGATGTACAATCATTACTTACTTCGTCTACATAAGAATCAGGGTCTGCAACTGTTCCTACTTCTATATTAGGTAATGTACTACCTGAATAACCTGCAAATGCTGTAGTTACATCAACACTAACACTTTGTATTTTTCTACCAGGAGAAATATTACCTAAGTTAGTTGTTGTACTATTACCGAAGCCTCCAACTGGCATTGAGAATGATGTTTGCATTGTTTTAGCATCTACTGTGGCACTATCCGCATTACTAATTTCTACCCAGCCACTACCGTCATATAAGTATAATGCCCATTCACCTTGTCCATCATTAGTAACGTATGCTTGATCACCTGCCATTGCGGCTAACGAATTTCTTGCACTTATGTCTGCAACTAATGTTGTTCCACCTGTTCTAATACCCTGTTCTATATTCATTGCAAGAGGGAACATGCCTGTATGTCCACTTGCTATTCCTGTATTTAATCTAAAATGCTCTGTACTTTCGTAGACATCAATTGGTCCGCCATCACTTCTTGTAAGTTGTAGTTTTGATGTTCCTGTTGCACTAGTTGATGCAGGTAAACCTGATATATTACTACCACCTACAAAAGGATTATTATTAGTATCATTTGTTACGTTAGTAATAGTAATTGCATTACCATTTGCTTCTGTAAGCCTCAATAAGTTACTGCCTGTAAGTTCTGCTGTTAAGTTTACAATATTAGCCGAAGTAATGTCTGTCGCCATATCTTCTGCAATA
>Ga0209503_10000595_pt1 | contig 21140 bp, 15 predicted proteins | sample SouAtlMetagenome_2_FD_187448 | JGI IMG/M metagenome (GOLD analysis project Ga0209503, IMG submission 187448) | Marine eukaryotic phytoplankton communities from Atlantic Ocean - South Atlantic ANT15 Metagenome (SPAdes) (version 2) | ecosystem: Environmental > Aquatic > Marine > Oceanic | place... | reverse complement strand
ACTAGAATTTCAACGGAATAATTGCATTATGGCAGCGGAACAATTTCAGCAACTGCAGAAGTATTTAGATCAGCAAATCATTGGTCAAAGTGCACTTACCAAAAGCCTCCTTATTGCGCTTTTAGCTGATGGGCACCTTTTAGTAGAAGGGCCTCCAGGTCTGGCAAAAACCAGAGCAATTAACGCGCTTGCTAATGGTATCGACGGTGACTTTCATCGCGTTCAGTTTACCCCTGATTTACTGCCTGCTGATTTAACCGGCACTGATATTTATCGCCCTGAAACCGGTGAATTTGTTTTTCAAAAAGGCCCCCTATTTCACAACTTAGTATTAGCCGATGAAATTAACCGTGCTCCAGCTAAAGTACAATCGGCACTGTTGGAAGCCATGGCTGAGCGCCAAATAACGGTAGGCAGCAAGACCTACCCGCTTCCTCCTTTATTCTTGGTAATGGCGACACAGAACCCTCTAGAACAAGAAGGGACTTACCCACTACCAGAAGCTCAGCTCGATCGCTTTTTGATGCACGTCGATATTGATTATCCAGATGCCGAAACAGAGTTAGAGATTTTGCGATTGACCCGTGGTGAAGCATTATCAGTACCGCCAGTAACGCCGCCTAAATTAACCCAGCAAGATATCTTCTCTTCACGTAAAGAGGCGCTAGCACTACATATGGCGCCCGAACTTGAGCAGTATTTAGTGCAATTGGTGATGGCGACCAGACAGCCAGCTAAATTTGACGCCAACCTTGCCGAATGGATTGCGATGGGTACTAGCCCTCGTGCCACCATTAGTTTAGACAGATGCGCACGCGCACATGCGTGGTTAAGTGGCAGAGATTTCGTTGGCCCTGATGATATTCAAGCGGTGGTACATAATGTACTTCGCCATCGCATTATTTTGTCTTATCACGCAGAAGCACAAGGCATTACTATGAATGATGTGCTTAACCAAATTGTTGCTACCGTAGCTGTTCCATAAACGATGAGTGATGTTCATTCGCAGTTAGCGTTACTGCAAACCAACGGGGTTAATTTGTCTACTGCTGAACTATTGCGGTATCAGCAGTTGGCAAAATTATTTAGTCTTGCGCCCAAGCGTTCTCCTCAAGCCCGACTTGCTGGCAGCTATTTAACCAAGCACAAGGGTCGCGGCATGGAGTTTGACGAAGCGAGACATTATCAGCCCGGCGACGACATTCGTGCGATCGACTGGCGAGTTACCGCCCGTACCGGTAAAACCCACACCAAAATATATCGTGAAGAGCGAGAACGCCCTGTATTTTTGTTTTGCGACTTCTCGCCGTCAATGATGTTTGGCACACGATTACTGACTAAATCTATGCAGGTTGCCCACATCTGTTCGTTGATAAGTTGGTCTGCGGCAGCCCATGGCGATAAAGTAGGTGCCTTGTTATTTAACCAAAGCCAGCATAAAGAAGTGAAGCCCCTTGCTCGAAAACGAGCTGTTTTGCACATTTGTCACGAATTGATGGATTTACATGCTACTAGCCATGAGCAGGTAGCGAGTAATGAGGCTGATGTCCAAGCCTTTGCCGATGCGTGTGCTCGACTTCGTCGGTTAGCTCGCCCCGGTAGCCTAGTATACCTACTGTCTGATTTTCAGCATTTAGGCAGTGCAGCACAGCAGCATTTAAGTCAGCTTTCACGTCATTGTGAAGTGAGAGCAATTATTGTCGACGATCCTATTGAGCATACACTGCCTCAAACTCGCTCCATTCAACGGGTAAGCGTTTCCGATGGCATTAACCAACAACGATGGCTATTAGGTGACAGAAAAGAAGAAGATACCTATCAACGTTGGCGTGAACAACAAAACAGTGCAATGGAACAATCGCTTAAACAAGCAAATATTTCTCGTTACCATATTTCTGCGGGACTGCCTCTTGATACCCAAATTCAAGGCATGCAACAGGAGCGCTTTTGATGCAATCAGCCCAAGGTATGTCGCAAACCGATCCTCTTGCACAGCTTAAAGATATACACGTTCCTAACAATGTAGACATCTGGCCTCTGGACTGGGGCTGGTGGTGCTTAATTGCGTTATTTTTAGCAGGCACAATAAGTCTCATTATTTATCTTGTTAAAAAGCGTAAATTCAACAAGCCTCGTCGCGATGCACTAAAACTGCTTGGAAGTATCTCATCTTTAGATGAAAACTGGCCTATGCAAATCAATAGTGTACTAAAACGTACCGCCGTGACCTATTTCAAACCACAAGAAGTAGCAGGGCTTTATGGGAACAGTTGGCATGATTTTCTATTGAATACGCTGCCAGAAAGACGCAAAAATACTATGAGCGACTCACTATCAACGCTGCATTCGCAGCAGTACGCGCCCAAATGTGATAACAAGCATTTTAACGAATGTAGTAAAGCAGCAATTGCGTGGGTGAAACACTTTAACGTCACCTCGCCTTCTAATAATAAGAGATTGCGCGCTTCACAGCAGCCATCATCGTTTGAACAGCAAAAAGGTAAGGAGGCAACCCATGCTTGAGTTCGCATGGTGGTGGGCTTTGTTCCTACTTCCCCTTCCTATACTGGTTCGATATTTAGTGCCCGCGAAACCCCAGCACGTAATGGCTGCCCTACAAGTGCCTGCTTTAAGGCCGGGTATTCAAGACACTCCCTCACCGCTTAAAAGCAGCAAAATCCCGGTGGTTATTGCATCGCTAATTTGGCTCTGCGTGGTAATTGCAGCGGCACGCCCTCAATGGTTGGGAGAGCCCATAAGCATTCCGAGTGAAGGCAGAGAGATGATGTTGGCGGTAGATTTATCCGGCAGTATGAAAATTGATGACATGGAGTTAAATGGCAGGCAAGTGAATCGACTGACCATGACAAAGTCTGTGCTGTACGATTTTATCCAGCGCCGCGTGGGTGACCGTTTAGGCTTAATATTGTTTGCCGATACAGCCTACCTTCAAGCGCCACTCACTTATGACAGAGATACAGTTTCGACTTTACTTAGCGAATCTGTGATTGGTTTGGTGGGAGAGCAAACCGCTATTGGCGATGCTATTGGTTTGGCTGTAAAACGATTTGATGAAAAAGAAGAGTCAAACAATGTACTTATTTTGCTTACCGATGGACAAAACACCGCTGGTTTTATTACTCCTGAGCAAGCAAAAGAGTTGGCGGTAAATAAAAAAGTGAAGGTTTACACCATTGGCGTAGGCGCAGATAAAATGCTTATTCAAAGTTTCTTTGGTAGCCGACAGGTGAACCCCTCGCAGGAGTTAGATGAAGACATGCTTAGTGACCTTGCTACCTCTACAGGCGGGCAATACTTCCGCGCTAGAGATGTAAATGAATTAGAAGCCATTTACGCAAAGTTAGATGCATTAGAACCTATACAGGGTGAAGCACGCAAAATGCGGCCACTTACCGCTCTTTTCTACTTTCCATTGGCGGTAGCCTTAGCTTTATCTGCCTTATGGGCATTAGTAATAATTGGAAGTACATTGATTAAATCACTGTCACGCACACCTCTTTCATCAAGCGATAAAAAGGAAAGTGTGTAATGGAAGACTTTATTAACAATGTCCATTTTCTGCGACCCGAGTGGTTTATAGCACTTATTCCCGCGCTTATACTCTATATAGCTCTTAAGCGAAATACGTCGAAAAAGTCGGGCTGGCAGTCGGTTATACCCTCACATTTATATCAGCATATGGTGATAGGGAAATTTACGAAAGGGCAGAAGCCCCCATTCTGGCTGCTTGCATTAGGATGGTTGCTAGCCGTTGTTGCCTTAGCAGGGCCAACATGGGAGCGCCTCCCCCAACCGGTTTATCAACTTAAAATGGGCCATGTCATTGTAATGGATATGTCTCTGTCGATGCGTGCTACCGACATTACCCCAGATAGACTTACCCGTGCAAAATACAAAGCCATCGATCTTGTAAATCAAATAGGCGAAGGCGAAATGGGTTTAGTGGCTTATGCGGGAGACGCGTTTGTAGTGAGTCCACTCACTCAAGATGCAGCCAATATCACTACCCTGCTTCCAAGTTTATCACCCGAAATCATGCCCGTTCCTGGTAGCGACCCTTTGTTAGGTATTGAAACCGCAGCTGAGTTATTAACGAACGCTGGCTACAGTAAAGGTATGATCTACTGGATAACCGATGGCGTTGACTTTCGCCAGCAACAAGAACTACAAGAATACGTGGCCGAATTACCTTTCACCTTAAATGCGCTGGCGGTAGGAACAGATGACGGAGCACCTATCAGGCAGATAACAGGTGAATTACTTAAAGATAGAAGTGGCGCTATTGTGATCCCTAAACTTAATAGCAGTGCAGTCAATGCCGTTGTAAGAGCTAGCGGCGGTAAATTTAGTGAAATCACCACTAATGATGACGATATTACTTCACTCGCTTCCTTGTCGTTACTTGATAGAGACGGCGAATCTGAGGAAGATGCGAGTGATACCGAAGGCGACCAATGGCGCGAATTTGGCCCCTATCTATTATTGGGTTTACTTCCCTTAATAGCCCTTGGGTTTAGGCGAGGTTTAGTGTTTGCAGTCATAGCAGCCATCTACATGCCGATGAGCAGTGAATCTGTGATGGCGCAATCTGTCGCCCAAGAACCGCCGTCAGAGAATTCGACTTCCTCGTCAGTGTCGTGGTGGGAAAAACCTTTTTTAAATGCCAATCAAGAAGGGTTAGCAAACTACGCTGATAACGCATTTGATGAAGCCGCCTCTACTTTTGAAGACCCTGCGTGGCAAGGCGCGGCACATTACAAAGCCGGCGATTACGAACAGGCACTTGCCGCTTATCAACAACAAGGCGGTATTGAAGGTTTGTACAACCAAGGCAATGCATTGGCTCGCTTGGGCAAGCTAGATGAGGCCATCGCCAAATATGATGAAGTATTATCACTAGATGCTAACTATCAAGATGCTGCAGAAAATAAAGCGTTATTGGAACAGTTGAAGCAGCAACAAGAAGAACAAGAAGAACAAGAACAGCAAAATCAAGAAAATCAGCAATCGAATGAGGGTGACAACCAACAAGATTCTGGCGAAGGTGAAAATCAAGAAGGTAGCGACGATAATAGCCAAGATAGCCAAAGTAATGATGGTTCAAACAGTGAAGACTCATCTGAAGAAAATAGCGAGCAGAACGCGGCTGATAATCAGAATGCTAGCGATGAAAATGATAGCCAAAATGATCCCCAATCTTCACAAAATGAAGGGGGTGAACAAGATGATAGTCAGAACCAAAATGAGTCGGACGCGCAAGATGGTGCCAACGGTGAAGAAAACGACAAAGAAGACTCAGGTACCCCACAAAATACTGGAAATGAAGAAGGTACAGATGAAACCCAGCAAGAAACCGATGCAGCCATGGCCCAAGCTGGTGAGATGACAGATGCTGAAAAAGAACAACAGCAACGTCTTGAAAATTTAATGCGCAGAGTACCAGATGACCCCGCGTTCTTATTAAAACGAAAAATGCAATTAGAAGCGCAGAAGCGCCAAAGACAACGCATGCCTTCAAATCGGAGTGATTGGTAGATGAAAGCAATTTTATTCACTACAACCTTTTTCTTACTTTTACGCAGCATGGTTGTGCTGGCAGATGTGACTTCGGTTGAAGCCACCATCGATAAAAATCCGGTTATGCTTGATGAGGCTATTCGGTTAACCGTTGTGGCAAATGGCGGCGCAGACCGTGAATCTTTTGATAGCTCAATATTACTAAAAGACTTCGTTGTTGGTAGAACGTCGGTAAGCAGTCAAACATCTATTGTGAACTTCGACACCAAGAAAACCACTACCTGGACTACCACCTTGTTTCCGCGTAAAGAAGGTACCTTTACCATTCCGGCTATTAACATAGAAGGCAAACAATCTGCGCCTATGTCGGTGAGTGTTATTCCTGTTCAACAGTCTGATAATGTCGCGCGCGATTACTTTGTGACTACCGATATTGATTTAAAAGAAGCCTATTTAAACCAACAGCTTTTCTACACCATAAAACTGCATTTGGCGACGAATATTGAGCGCGGGAGTTTGCAATCGCCCACCATGCAAAATGCAGAAATAAAGCAGTTAGGTGACGATAAGCAATATACCGACATTGTAAACGGTCGCCGTTACCAAATTATCGAACGCCAATTTGCCATCGTGCCCCAAGCATCCGGCGAATTTACCATTAGAGGGCCGGTATTTACTGCTGAAGTGGCTGCCGCTAATACGAATCAACGTTTCGGGTTATTTAATAGAACTCAACAAGTGAACCGTGTTGGACCCGATATTACGGTAAATATCAAACCCATCCCTACTGGTATTGACTACCCATGGTTACCCACTGAATTGGCGCGGGTTGATGAAGAATGGCCCCAGGGCGATGCCTTTGTAGTCGGTGAACCTATCACTCGTGTGGTAACACTTACGGCACTAGGTGTAGTGGAAGAACAGTTACCAGAAATACCAGAGTTTTATCCTCCTCACTTTAAATTGTATCCAGATCAATCCTCTACCACCACAGTAGAAAAAGACAGCGCCTTGATTGCACAGCGTAAGAGCTCGTTGGCGGTAATTCCCACTCAAGCAGGCAGCTTTGTATTACCGGAAGTCACTATTCCTTGGTTTAATACCTTAACCGAACAGACAGAGTATGCGACTATCCCGGCCCGCACAGTCACCGTTCAGCCAGCCAACGTTCAACCAGATGCTGGTGCAACGTCACCTTCTATGCCTACACAGTCAGGTTTCGATAATCAATCGGCTAGTAATGCGTCCTCAATACCTGCTAATCAAGCTAGCCAAACTGAAAGTGATAGCGGGCTAAATAGTGAATCACAAAATTCAGTAGCCAATAATGGCGAAGCGCAAACTCCCCATTACTTAACTTGGCTATTTGCAGCCCTCTGGGTGATCACGGCTATCGCTTGGATAGCGACTTATCTAATGCAAAGAAAGCAAAAGCCAGATTATACGGCCACTTCCGCTAATACTTTTTCAGCAGCGAATTCAGGTGATGAAGCGGCGGCATTTAAGTCGTTAATGGCGTCAGTAAAAGCGAGTAATACATCGGCAATTGCACCAGCATTGCAAACCTGGTTGAAGTGTTTATATCCTAATCAAAGAGGGTTTATAAATCCATCCGACCACGGTGCAACTAGTGAGATTCAGCCTCATTTAAATGCATTGCAGCAAACGCGGTTTAGTCAGTCGAAAAGCGATTGGAAACCAGAATCGATGCAAAGTGCGATTAAAAACGCCAGAGATACTTGGTTAAAAAACAAGAAGTCTGGTAAAAATACCTTAACTAATTTGTACCCCTCTACATAGATACTGCGCGAAGGAAAGGCGCTTTACTTGGACTGCTTGGCACGAGTAACTTAAAAAAGAGGCATTAACTCGTGCTAGGGGTACAAATTTAAAGATAAAGCTAAAAATTAGACGGTAGCAATACTACCGCGACCACCTAACCAGGAGAATTCATGAAAACACCACTGCTATCGTTATCACCAATTGCTATTGCAATGCTTGGGCTAATGGCATGTTCACCCGCACCTGAAACAAGCCAAACCACTCAACAACCGCCGCCAGCAGTAGAAACTGAAAGCCAAACTGATTCAGCACGAGTTAATGCTTTTTTTGAACGCACTTTCGAAGAAGATCTCAAAAGCTCGCCTATGTTTCAAAGCTACCTAGGCATCAAGTGGGACTATGATAAGTGGAATGATGTTTCTGAAGAGCAAAAAGAAAAAGACATTGCCAAAGCAAAAAATCGCCTTGAAACTATTGAAAGTTTCGATACAACTAAGCTGAGCGAGCAAGAAAAATTAAGCCTTCGTTTGTATAAATTAGGTATTGAAAGAGATTTAGCTAACGACGAGTTTCGACATCATAGCTATGTCGTACACCAATTTCGTGCCGCGCATACTCAAGTCCCTAGTTTCCTTATCAATATACACAGCGTAAAAAGCAAAGAAGACGCCCAAGCTTATATAAGCCGTTTAGACAATGTGAGCGAGTATTTCAAACAAGTTATCGAGCAGATGAAGCTACGTGAGCAAGCCGGCGTATTTCCCCCTGCTTGGGCTTATGAGCAAATGATTGCAGCATCACAAAATGTGGTTACTGGCGCACCGTTTGATACCAGTGATACCCCCTCCACTATTTGGGAAGATTTCAATACAAAGGTCGATAACCTTGAGCTTGATGATGTAGAAAAAACCACCCTACTAGGTGAAGCGAAAGCCGCGCTAGTTACGTCTGTAATGCCGGCTTACAAAGACTTTATTCAAGAATTAGAACATCAAAAAACCATTACCCCTGAAGGTGACGGTGTATGGCGCTTGCCTGATGGCGATAAGTGGTATCAGAACCGCTTAAACTGGTTTACTACCACTGATTTAACTGCCGATGAAGTGCATCAGATAGGCCTTGAGAACGTTGAGCGTATCCATACAGCTATGCGCGATATTATGAAAAAGGTGGAATTTGAAGGCACGTTGCAAGAGTTCTTCGTATTTATGCGTGAAGATGAGCAATTTTATCTTCCAGCAACCGAAGCCGGACGTCAGCAGTACCTAGATGATGCAACGAAAGCCATTGACGACATGCGCGATGCTTTGCCAGATTACTTTGGCATTCTTCCCAAAGCCCCTATGGTAGTTAAGCGTGTTGAGGCGTTCCGTGAGCAATCAGCAGGAAAGGCTTTTTACCAAAGCCCTGCGCAAGATGGCAGCCGCCCTGGTACGTATTACGCAAACCTTTACGACATGAGCGCAATGCCAACTTATCAACTAGAAGCATTGGCGTACCATGAAGGCATTCCTGGCCATCACATGCAGCGCGCCATTGCACAAGAACTTGAAGGTGTACCTCAGTTCCAAAAATTCCTAAGCTTTACCGCGTATACCGAAGGATGGGGGCTATATTCCGAAGAGCTTGCTAAAGACATGGGTTTTTATCAAGACCCATACTCTGACTTTGGCCGACTTGCGATGGAATTATGGCGTGCATGCCGACTGGTTGTTGATACCGGTATTCATGCTAAAAAGTGGAGCCGTGAAGAAGCGGTGACCTATTTAGTTGAAAACACGCCTAACCCAGAATACGATGCACAAAAAGCAATCGAGCGTTATATCGCCATGCCGGGCCAAGCCACAGCCTACATGATTGGTAAGCTTAAAATTATGGAGCTACGAGAAAAAGCCATGACTGAGCTAGGTGATAACTTTGACTGGGCCGGTTTTCATGATGAAGTACTTAAACATGGCCCTGTTCCGCTATCAATTTTAGAAGAAAATATCAACAATTGGATAGCCAGTAAAAAAGTTAGCTAGTTGTGTATTTCAAAATTAAACGGGTTCTAACATTAGACGCGTTTGTTATTAAATCCGCTTTCTACGCAATTTAATAACCTCTAGCAATGAAACTTAAAGCAGCCTTAAGGATAAACCTTCTGGCTGCTTTTTTGTGTCATAATTAATTAAATTAAAAAATGTCGGATTTTTTATGTTTGCACGAAATAGATCTGGAAGTAGTCAGGTCTTATCCAACATGAAAGCAAAACACAAACGATACGAAGCGCTCGTCAATGCGTTTCACGCAGATATATTCCGCTATGCATACTGGCTGGTTAAAGACCGCTCGGTTGCGGAAGATATTGTGCAAGAAACCTTTTTAAGAGCATGGCGCTCACTCGACTCACTCAACGATGAAAAAGCGGCCAAATCATGGTTAATTACCATATTGCGCCGTGAAAATGCGCGTCGTTTCGAACGTAAGCAATTTGATACTGTCGATATCGATGATGTGTCGGTGCATGATGAAACCCAAGATGCAGAAGGCGATGTACAAGACAGAGAGCTACATCGTTTGTTAGGCGGACTAAGCGACGAATATCGTGAGCCTCTGGTCTTGCAGCTTATATTTGGTTTTAGCGGTGATGAAATATCACAGCAACTGAATTTGAATAAAAATACCGTGATGACGCGATTATTTCGAGCAAGAAACCAATTGAGAGAGGCGTTAGAAAGGCAAAATGAACAGAGAGGTCAGGCAAATGGATGAATTAGAATTTAGGCGTCGAATTTACGCCGATCCAGAAACCACTGACAGTGATGTTATCGCCGCAGCGAAAGCTGATGAAAACAAACGTAAATTCTGGAACGAACAAAAGCAATTCGATAAGCAGTTAAAACAAGCTGTAAAAGTAGACGTGCCTGAAGATTTAAAGCACAAACTTATTTGGCAGCAATCGGCGAACGAATTTGCAATCTACCAGAAGCGTAGTCGCTGGTATGTGGCTATGGCCGCTAGTATTGCCTTTACGGTGGGGATAGGTTTTACCATGTGGTATCACCAGCCTGTTAGTATTGGCGGGCAGGCACTTGCTCACATGCAATACGCAGAGACTGAGCGAGCGCATACGTTATTGCCAGTAGATTTAGAGCAAGTTAATGCAAAACTAGCCAGTTTTGGTGGCAGTTTTACAGACATGATTGGTGATGTTGAAGTGGTTAACTACTGCCACTTAAGTACGGTAAGAAGTTTGCATCTTATTGTTGATACCCCGCAAGGGAAAATGTCAGTGTTTATCGTGCCCGAGCGCGGTGATGTGAGAGTACCGGCTGAGTTTGAAGACAAGCAATATCATGGCGAAAGCATAAAAATGCATCACGCCAATATTATGGTGGTTGGTAATAAAGACGCTGACTTAACTGAAATGAAAAAAGCCATTACCGACAGAATTCACTTTTCTGCTTAGCTTATTCTATTTTAGCTTTGGCTGTTTTAGCTTAGGTTGAATAGCTTAACGGTATCCACTATACCCACCTTTTTCAATCGGCCCTTGCGGCCGATTTTTTATACTTAAGTATAAGATAAAATATAGTTATCTGGCCCAGTATATTTAAACACTGCGCAGTTTACTTTATACTATTGTCTAATAATAACATTTGGTGTCGTTTTTCTTCCCTAGCGCCCGTCTAGAGTAGATAAGAAAACGAGTATTACCCTATGAATATACGCCTTAGTCGTGCGGTTTCCCCTCTTTTCTACTTCTTTTTTCAGAAGACACGCCTCTGTTTTTTCGCAGTCCTGCTCTCTCTTACTTCAGTTAATGCGGTTGCTAATAACTTTCAAATCGAAGAAGAAAAGTTTCGCCAATTAGGCAATCTTGTTAACACTGTTATGTACATGTGGAATAGCCCTTCTGGGATGAGTAACGATGAGATCATTCCTCTGGTTGAAAAGAGCGGAATTCAAGAGGATTCATCAGAGATTGGTAAGGTAATCAAAACCGTTCTTTATCACTTAGACAGTTCTCTATCTACTCCAGATTCAAAACTTCCCTTAAATTTGGTTGAGGAAGCATCGCCAGCTGATTGGGCGTATCTCAAGAATATTAATGTAAGCCGGTATTTTGCTTTAAAAGCCGTCTTTATTATGTATAAAACTGCGAATGCGTATTTAGAAACGAGTGAACGTTTAGAATATAGCATTCCCCTACTCTATTCGCTCAAACAAGAAGCCTTAAAAACCACAAATCATCATGCGGTCGCCATTGCAAGCATCTGGCTTGCAATGGAATATTCCGAAATAAATCAAATGAAAGCCGTCGTGGAAATTGAATATGCACTGCCTTTCTTGAAACATTTTGATAAAGAGTACAACCTAGAAACTGCACTTAATAAAAGAATGGCGCATTCATGGCTCGCCGATGCTTACACCAATCTGAATGTTTATAGTCGTGCAGTCGCTCACCAGAGATTCGTCATAGAAGATAGCCACGAACATGACATTGCGACGTCCTACGTATATGTTGGAATTATCAATAGTCTAAACCACTTACAAAGATTCGACGATGCATTCACATTGGTGGAGGAGGCTGAGCAAGTTTCTAACGAAAATCGAAGTGTTCAACAAACGCTATTCAGTTTATGGTTAAAAGTCAGTGTTTACCTTCACAGAGATAAACAGGGCGATCGTGAGAAAATAGCCGCGTTAACTGAAAACTTATCTCACTTTGAGGGCACTACACTTCCCACTAATATAAATTTAGTGCCCGTATTATCTGTTCTTAAAGCAACTTATTTGGCCCTTGAAGGCAGCGACGCTAATTTCGAAGAGGCCATGAATTTGTTAACGTCGGATTTTGACTCACAAGCTAAGCGTTCTTCCTACAGTAGGTCTATTTTACTAAACAAGCATACCCTCCTTAGAGATTTATTTACGTTAAGAGGCCATTTTAAGAAAGCGCTTTACCACCAGCATCAGTACGATTTTCTGAAAAGCCAGCCCAATAGAGCATATATACACTTGGATGAGTTAAGTATCGATTCACCGTTGCAACGAGACATCACCATTAACAAGTTGCAAGAAATGGCACGACTAAAAGACAAACAAACCTTAAAGTTAAAAGCGGAGCGATTCCAAGCCCTCACTTTTGCGTTAGCTGCCCTGATGTCGACGTTTTTACTTTTCTGGTTTTGGCGTGAACAGCGTTCGCGTGCTCAAGCCAGTGAAATTGACGAGCTAACAGGCGCTCTTTTTCGACGTGCTATGTTTAAAGAAATCGCAAAACCTATGTCCAACAAAATTGCATCCTGTTTAGTGCTCATCGACCTAGACCACTTTAAACAGGTCAATGACAGATATGGTCATGTGGTTGGGGATGAAGTACTAACAAAATTTGGGCAAGTTGTTCGCCAGCGTATTAGAAAGACAGATAAGTTCTGCCGCTATGGCGGTGAAGAGTTTTTGTTATATTTGCACGATACAACAGAAGAAAACGCGAATGCCTTGCTTGAAAACATAAAGAAATCGTTAGAGAGCAATAAGAATTGGTCAGCAACTGACTCTACATTTAGTGCTAGCTTTTCTGCCGGCGTCATTCAGGTAAAAGGCGAGCGTAATATCAATAAGATTATTAAGGCATGCGACAATTTACTCTATCGCGCTAAAAGTACCGGCAGAGGTAAGATAGAAACCATGTCGTTCCCCGCTTATTTGAATGAAAACATATAAAATCAACGTCCATTTCGGCCTTGATAGGTTTCTACATTTAGAAAACTTTATTGGGGTTTGCACGTATCCACATATGCAAGGTTAATGACTTACGTAGAGAGTCTTTGCTATTGATGGTAGCATTGCATGAAAAAACATAGGGAATTTATATGGCTACGGGTACGATCATTTCATTGGGACTCTATTTTGCTGTCATGCTGGGTATCGGTCTTTTCGCTTACCGCCAAACAGATACTAATGTAGAAGGTTACATGTTAGGTGGCCGGCAACTCGGTCCAGCCGTCACTGCATTATCAGCCGGTGCATCAGATATGAGCGGGTGGATGCTCATGGGCCTTCCCGGAGCAATGTATGTTTCAGGCCTTTCCGCGGCGTGGATTGCCGTTGGTCTTGTACTAGGCGCATTAGCTAATTACATCTTGGTTGCACCTCGTCTAAGGGTTTATACCGAGGTTGCGAATAACTCTATTACTCTTCCTGATTATTTTGAAAACCGCTTTGCTGACAACTCTCGATTACTTCGTGTTATTGCCTCGGTTGTTATTGTTATTTTTTTTACCCTTTATACCTCTTCAGGGGTAGTCGCGGGTGGAAAGCTATTTGAGACCTCATTCGGTCTTTCCTACGAAACCGGTTTGTATGTTACCGCAGGCGTAGTGGTTGCTTACACACTGGTAGGTGGCTTTATGGCAGTCAGTATGACTGACTTCGTGCAAGGCTGTATTATGTTTATATCACTAATACTTGTGCCAGCAGTGGTCATCACTGAATTAGGTGGTATAGGCGCTTCTATTGATGCACTTGATACTATTAACCCTGCCCTATTCAATGCTTTTATGGATGCATCTACCAATGAGGCTATCTCGGTAATCGGTATCATATCTTTGATGTCTTGGGGTGTTGGTTATTTCGGACAGCCACATATTATTGTACGTTTTATGGCAATTCGCTCTGTAGAAGATATTCCAACGGCACGAAGAATTGGCATGAGTTGGATGATAGTTTCTATTATTGGCGCGCTAATGACAGGCTTGTTTGGCCTAGCCTATGTGACGGGCAATGGGAACAATATTGACCCTGAAACTGTCTTTATTTACTTATCTCAAATCCTCTTCCACCCACTAATTGGTGGCTTCTTGCTAGCAGCTATTCTCGCTGCCATCATGAGTACTATTTCATCTCAGCTGTTAGTAACATCAAGTTCATTAACTAACGATTTTTACCAGACTTTTGTTCGACGTGATGCGTCTGATAAGGAATTGGTCATTGCCGGTCGCGTTAGCGTGGTGGCGGTCGCCCTTGTTGCAATCTTCTTAGCTTACGACAGAGACAGCAGTATTCTTGATTTAGTGAGTAATGCGTGGGCTGGTTTCGGTGCGGCATTTGGTCCACTGGTATTGTTCAGCTTGTTCAAGCGTGAAATGACCCGTCGTGCTGCTCTCGGCGGCATGATTGTGGGTGCAGTAACTGTATTACTCTGGATTTATCTGCCAATCACTATTGACGGCGAATCGTTAGGAAGCTGGATGTATGAGATTGTTCCAGGGTTCATCCTATCTAGTCTGACCATTATAATATTGAGCAAATCAGGTACGCCTCGAGAAGGGGTGCTTGAAACCTTCGATGCGTTTCAAAAGAAACTTGAATCACATAGATAGTCGATAGGAAATTATATAAAGCCCCGTTTTACGGGGCTTTTTTGTAGGTTTCACCCGTTAACAATTGCACTATTTTCTGACAATTAGAGTATGTAACACCGGCGACCTTTGACTGAAAATTCGGCGCTTATGCCAAAATTGTATGACAGTTTTATTTCTTGGAATAAGGCAGCTATTTTAAATAGCTAAATCGCATACTACATTAGTAAATAAATGTGTTATTGTTCTATGCATAAAAATAACTCGTATATAACTTAATCTTATATAACATAAATCGGACTCGAAAATGACTGCAAGTATCCCGTCTGTTACGCATCTGAAACAACTCGAAGCCGAGAGTATTCAAATTTTCCGTGAAGTTGCTGCGGAATTTGATAATCCGGTCATGCTTTATTCTGTTGGAAAAGACTCTTCGGTGTTGTTGCATTTAGCGCGCAAAGCTTTTGCCCCTGGTAAAATTCCATTTCCATTGCTTCACGTAGACACTACGTGGAAATTCCAGGAAATGATTGAGTTTCGTGACCAGCAAGCCAAGAAACATGGTTTCGATTTGCTAGTACACATTAATGAAGAAGGTGTTGAACAAGGCGTAGGCCCGTTCTCACATGGTTCAGCAAAGCACACTGATATCATGAAAACTGCTGCACTTAAGCAAGCATTAAACAAATATAAGTTTGATGCTGCCTTTGGTGGTGCACGTCGTGACGAAGAGAAATCTCGTGCGAAAGAGCGTGTTTACTCATTTCGTGATAGCAACCACCGTTGGGATCCTAAAAACCAACGTCCTGAGCTTTGGAACATCTACAACTCTCAAGTTAACCCAGGTGAAAGCATTCGTGTATTCCCTATGTCTAACTGGACTGAGCTTGATATCTGGCAGTACATTTACCTAGAAAACATCGACATTCCTCAGCTTTACTTATCGAAGCCTCGCCCTGTTGTAGAGCGTGATGGTGTATTGATTATGGTTGATGACGAACGTATGCCAATGAACGAAGGCGAAACGCCTGAAATGCGTTCAGTACGTTTCCGTACGCTAGGTTGCTACCCACTAACGGGTGCTGTTGAATCTACTGCGGCTACCTTGCCAGAAGTTATTCAAGAAATGCTACTGACTAAAACCTCTGAGCGTCAAGGCCGCGTGATCGATCACGATAGCTCTGGCTCTATGGAGAAGAAGAAAATGGAAGGGTATTTCTAATGGCCACCGACAACGTTGTTTGGCACAAGCATGAGGTGAATAAAACCACCCGCGCTGCAAAGCTGAATCAATCGCCTCGCGTGTTCTGGCTTACCGGCCTAAGTGGTTCTGGTAAGTCTACTCTGGCCAACTTGCTTGAGAAGAAGCTTCACGAGCAAGCTAAGCACACTTACCTATTAGATGGTGACAATGTGCGTCATGGCTTATGTGGCGACTTGGGCTTTAGCGATAAAGACCGTGTAGAAAACATTCGCAGAATCAGTGAAGTAGCAAAACTATTTGTCGATTCTGGCACGCTGGTATTAACAGCGTTCATCTCTCCTTTTAAAGCGGATCGCGACTATTGCCGTGGCCTTTTAGAAGACGGTGAGTTCGTTGAAGTGTTTATCGACACACCTATCGAAGTGTGTGAAAAGCGCGACCCGAAAGGGCTTTATAAAAAAGCGCGTAGCGGTGAGATTAAAGATTTCACTGGTATCGACTCTGCTTATGAAGCACCGGAAAAGCCTGAGATACATTTAACGTATCAAGATGAACCTGCAGAGCAAACTGCTGAACGCTTATATGCGTTACTGCAAGAAAAAGGACTTGTGTAATGGCCCAGGCTAATACAATGACTAATACACTGGCACAAACCATTCTTCGCATTGCTAAAGAAGCAGGCGATAAGATAATGGCGATTTACGATAAAGATTTCGCTATTTACGAAAAACAAGATACCAGCCCGCTAACCGAAGCTGACTTAGCGGCGCACAACGTAATTGTTGATGCCCTTGGAAAAGAATCTGACCTTCCTATTTTATCGGAAGAATCGGCAGACATTTCATGGGATGAGCGCAAACAATGGCAGTCTTATTGGCTTGTTGATCCGCTTGACGGCACGAAAGAATTCATTAAAAAGAATGGTGAATTTACAGTGAACATCGCGTTAATTGAAGACGGCAAACCTACCATGGGTGTGGTGTACGCACCGGCACTTAACAAAAGCTATGTAGGTATTGTAGGTGAAGGCGCATGGACTGAAGTAGACGGCGAATTTACTGCTATTTCTGCACGCAAGCACGATGGTGCTGAAGTATGGAAAATAGTAGGTAGCCGCTCTCACCAAAGCCCTGAAATTCAAAATTTACTGTCTCAACTAGAGGGTGAAACTGAATTAGTGGCCATGGGTAGTTCATTAAAGTTATGCCTAGTGGCTGAAGGTGAAGCTCACCTTTATCCTCGCTTAGGCCCAACATCTGAGTGGGACACAGGCGCAGCCCATGCTGTAGCCCTAGCCGCAGGTGCCAATGTAACTGTGCTAGACCCGAACGATCCGTTAAATGACAACGCCGACGCTCTTACTTACAACCAAAAAGAGTCTGTGTTAAACCCCTTTTTCCTTGTGAGCGCATAACATGAACAACGAAAACAATTTATTAAAGCAAGACATACTGTCTTACCTTGAGCAACACGAACAAAAAGACATGCTACGTTTCCTTACATGTGGAAGTGTAGATGACGGTAAAAGTACCCTAATCGGTCGCCTACTTCATGACTCAAAAATGATTTATGAAGACCAACTTGCTGCCATTACTAAAGACAGCAAAAAGTCAGGTACGACTGGCGAGAAAGTCGATTTAGCCTTATTGGTTGATGGCCTTCAGTCAGAACGTGAGCAAGGTATTACGATTGACGTAGCGTACCGCTACTTCTCTACTGATAAGCGTAAGTTTATTATTGCTGATACTCCAGGACATGAGCAGTACACACGTAACATGGTAACTGGCGCATCTACATGCGACCTTGCCATCATACTTGTTGACGCCCGTGGCGGTGTAAAAGTACAGACTAAGCGTCACTCATTCCTAGTATCTTTGTTAGGTATTAAGCACGTTATTGTTGCTATCAACAAAATGGACTTGATGGATTACTCTGAAGAAGTGTACAACCAGATCAAGCAAGACTATCTGAAGTTTTCAGAGCAATTGGATATTCCAGATATTCAATTCGTACCACTTTCTGCACTTGAAGGTGATAACGTAGTAAACGTGAGCGAACACACACCATGGTTCGATGGTATTCCGCTTATGCAGATGCTAGAGAACACAAAAATTGGTGAAGACGATAATCATGATGATTTCCGTTTCCCTGTTCAATACGTTAACCGCCCTAACCTAGATTTTCGTGGGTTTGCCGGTACGGTGGTATCTGGTCAAATTGAACCAGGCGACGAAGTAACTGCTCTTCCTTCTGGAAAAACGTCGAAAGTAAAATCGATTGTGACTTTTGAAGGCGACCAAGAGCGTGCTTATGTACCTCAAGCGGTTACCCTTACACTGGAAGATGAAATTGATATTTCACGTGGCGACATGATTGTTAAATCAGGTAACTTGCCACTACTTTCTACCCAATTTAAAACACATTTGGTATGGATGGACGAAGAGCCACTTATGCCAAACAAGCAGTTCTTGTTTAAGTTTGCGACCAAGTCAACGACAGGTGTTGTGTCTCATATCGATAACCAAATTGATGTGAACACCCTTGAAGAAAAAGACGCGATGCACCTTAACTTGAATGAAATTGGTGTGGTAGATGTGAAATTTACCCAAACCGTAGCGTGCGACCCGTACAAGCGTAATCGCCCTACTGGTTCTTTCATCGTTATTGATCGCATGACTAACAGTACAGTTGGTGCAGGTATGATCATTGATGAACTTGCTAAAGATGCACAACACGCTTCTCCAGACTTCTCAGAGTTTGAATTAGAGTTTAATGCACTAGTACGTAAGCACTTCCCTCATTGGAGCGCTGTGGACATTAGCAAGCTGTAAAAGCAGGACTGGAAAATATATGGATATTAACCAGTTTATCGTGCTGGCGATTTTCGCCAGCACGATTTTTGCGCTGATTTTTTCAAATCAGCGCCCGTCTACTGTTTTTTCAGGCGCCGTGTTATTACTATTGGTATCTCAGCAGTTGTCGCTTGACGACATTTTGCTGAACTTAACCAACAAAGGGTTAATAACCCTTGTCTTGCTACTGCTAGTCAGCAGTGCAATTGATAAAACTGCGTTAATAAAGCGTATTGGTAGAAAGCTAGTGAGTACGAGCTTCTCTAAATCATATTGGAAATTGTTTTCACTCACCTTCATTTCTTCAGCGCTATTAAACAATACGGCTATTGTGGCCAGCCTTATAGGCCCTATTAAGCAGAATCAATATCACCCTGCTTCGCGCTTACTTATTCCGCTTTCCTATGCCGCCATACTCGGTGGAACAGTCACCCTAATTGGTACCTCCACCAACTTAATTGTAGATAGTTTCTTGCAAGAGCATGGTCATCCTGGGTTTAACTTTTTTGACTTCACGCTATATGGGCTAGTAGCCGGTTTAAGCTGCGGCGTACTGATGTTTGTGCTTACACCATTACTACCTAATATTGCGAACAAGAATGACAACTACCAAGAGTACATGGTAGAAGCGAAAGTAAATTCGGGTTCAGAACTCATTGGTAAAACCGTTGAGCAAAACCACCTTCGTAACTTACCTGAATTATTTTTGGTTGAAGTGGTTCGTGACGGGAACCTTATTTCTCCCGTTGGCCCCGACTTAGTGATTGCTGAAAACGATAAACTTATCTTTACCGGCAATGTGCAAAAGCTTGATAACTTAAGCCACATAAAAGGGTTAACTACTTTTGCCGAAACCGATGGAATTTTGCGTGAAAGCTTAACGGAAGTGGTGGTAGCAAACCGCGCTCAAATTATTGGACAAACCATAAAAAACCTCGGTTTTAGGGCTTTGTTCGATTCAGCCGTAGTGGCTATTCGCCGTGATGGCGAGCAGCTATCAGGCAAGCTCGGTGAAATAAAACTTAAAGCAGGTGATTTTCTATTGCTTGCCGCTGGCCCAGATTTCAATACGCGACAAAATTTAAGTAAGAACTTCTTTATATTGTCTGAGCAAAAAATCTCTCGCCCGCTTACCAACCGACAGGAATGGATAACCCTTGGCGGTTTCCTTACCGTTGTGACATTAGCCGCGGCAGATATTATTTCACTCGCAATCGGGCTGTTGTTTTTGGCGGCCGTATTGATTGGCTCTAAGGTAACCAACAACGGTGAGATGAAGCGTAATTTACCGCTGAACCTTATTATTGTTATTGTTGGAGCATTAAGCTTAGCCACCTCATTAGAGTCGTCGGGCGTTATTGCCATTTCTACTGCGCAATTGATTCCCTACTTGGCCGACACCAATTGGTTTATTGCGTTAATTGTAGTGTATTTTACTACCCTACTATTAACCGAATTTGTGACCAACAACGCAGCAGCGGCGCTCATGTTCCCCTTCGCATATGGGCTGGTTGAAATAATAGGCGCACCGCTTATGCCATTCGCCTTAGCGGTTGCCTTTGCGGCAAGTGCTAGCTTTATTTCGCCGTTTGGATATCAAACGAACTTATTGGTGTTTAATGCGGCTAATTATAAATTTAGCCACTTTATACGAATAGGGCTACCTATCTCGTTACTTTATAGCGCTATCGTACTCTGCTTATTGAACTTAACGTATTTAAGTCAGTAACGATAAACCGCTATTACTAAGTAGTAGCTATCCAATAGATGACGTTATCAAAAGGCCAGTATGTAATACTGGCCTTTTTACGTTTGTGGCATTGCTGTAAGTACAGTTAAGTTCCTCGGTTGAGTTTCTCAACTAGGCTCTCGACATAAGGCTCTCGACACAAGTTTTTACTAAAAAGAGGTACAGTTCTTTAACCCGCTCCTGTACTTAGCCTTGGTATATCAGTAACCTAAACAAAACTAATATAATATTTTATCTCGGAGCAACGGATGCATTCAGTATCAAACCCCTTTCAAGCGTGTAATGATATATTTTTTCGGCCTAATGGCGTGTTTAAAGCCGTCGGTGAAAAAAACAACTGGAGTTGGTTCCCCTTTCTTATTGTTATGATGATCACGTTAGCGGCTCAATATCTATACGTTAACTTCGTTGATATCGAATGGTTTGCGAATATTAATATTGCAGCCCAAGATGCCATGAGCCCGGCAGAAGAAGACCAAATGCGCGCCTTTTTCACCAGAAACACCCTCATGCTTTCCCAATTAATAGGCGCATTCTTTGCTCTTACCATAGTTAACGCTATTTTTGCTGTTTATTTGAATTTAACGACACGCAGTGATGACAGCCATGTTTTCGGCTTTACAGATTGGTATGGTTTTACTTGGTGGGTATCTATGCCTTACGTA